>Ga0206677_10000410_pt1 | contig 40382 bp, 44 predicted proteins | sample M130m12015metaG_FD_155475 | JGI IMG/M metagenome (GOLD analysis project Ga0206677, IMG submission 155475) | Ammonia-oxidizing marine archaeal communities from Monterey Bay, California, United States - M1 30m 12015 | ecosystem: Environmental > Aquatic > Marine > Intertidal zone | place: USA...
TGTGAGATACAAAAGGTATTTCCATTTTTACTCACGCTTTAGTGTGAGTCTTTTGTTCAGTCTAGTATAATTTGATTCCAGTACCTGGTGCAATCCACTAATACACACTCTGTAAATAAAGGTTGTGCTCTTAGAATGAATAGTGAAGAAGAAAGAAAATTAACTGCCCCAAGAGTTGGGGTGGTTTTTTTTGAAAAATGAAGTTTTGTTGCTGTTTTTTATTTTTTCAATGGTTCATTCGGGTAATTTTAAGGTCAATCGCTTAGAGTGTTTGAAGATATTGATTGATCTTGAGCAGGATTTCTTCAAATTTTATCAAGAGTTCTATGGATCCTTTTACAACTTCATTTTCAAACGTAGAAGCAATTATTACATCTTCTTCCAAGCCTAACAGGCCAAATTTATATTTGATTTTGTGGATACTGCTCGCAACTCCTTTCAGGTCGTTTTCCTCCAATCGTTTGTAAAATAGCTTTAGGTCTTTTGGAAATTCGCTCTTTAGAAGTGTTGTAATTTCTAGGATAAACGATTGATCTCCATCTGCCAAATCATTGATGTATTGTAAGCTGGGCTCCTGCATTGTTTTAAATACTTATCTGGCGGTCAATTTGTTGATCTAAAGAAATAAAAGTCTCTGTTCGCAACACCCCTTTAATGTTCTGAATGTCTTTGTTTAATAGCGTCATTAAATCGTCATTGTTTTTACATAAAATCTTAATAAAGATTGCATAGTTTCCAGTGGTATAATGACTTTCTACAACTTCTGGGATATTTTTCAATCTTTTTATAGCAGAAGAGTATTGGCTGGAAGAATCTAAAAACACCCCAACAAATGCAGTTGTGGTATAGCCCAAAGACTTTGGATTAATGGTCATTCGGTATCCATCAATCAATTTGGCTTTTTCTAATTTTCGCAGTCTTTGGTGAATCGCAGCACCGGAAATACCCACTTCTCTTGCAATACTCAGGATGGGCGTTCTTGCATCGGTTACTAATCTTCTAATGATAATTTTGTCAATACCGTCGATTTTCATTTTAAATAGATAAGTGATAAATATAAAAAAAATAGAGAATACAAAGTGTATTCTCTATTTTTAATTACTAATTGTATTAAAATTAGATGTTTTTATTTCATTTCGAAATCTTCCATAAATTTGGTTGTGTAGTCCCCGGATACATAGGCTGGATCGTCCATTAATTGCCTGTGGAATGGAATGGTGGTTTTTACACCTTCAATGACAAATTCATCCAAGGCTCTTTTCATTTTATGAATTGCTTCTTCTCGTGTTTGCGCCGTGGTAATTAATTTCGCAATCATCGAATCATAATTTGATGGGATTATATACCCAGCATACACATGTGTATCTATACGGACTCCATGACCTCCTGGGGCATGCAATGTGGTAATTTTACCTGGAGAAGGTCTAAAGTTGTTGTGCGGGTCTTCTGCATTGATTCTACATTCGATTGAATGCATTTTTGGATAATGATTTTTTCCAGAGATTGGCGTTCCCGCTGCGACTAATATTTGCTCGCGAATAAGGTCATAATTGACTACTTCTTCGGTAATTGGGTGTTCTACTTGGATTCGAGTGTTCATTTCCATAAAGTAAAAGTTTCGGTGTTTGTCTACCAAAAACTCGACCGTACCTGCCCCTTCATATTTAATAAATTCGGCTGCTTTTACGGCAGCATCTCCCATCTTTTCTCTTAATTCGTCCGTCATAAATGGAGAAGGCGTTTCCTCCGTTAATTTTTGATGACGACGTTGTACAGAGCAATCTCTTTCCGACAAATGACAGGCTTTCCCATAGGAATCTCCAATAATTTGAATTTCAATATGTCTTGGTTCTTCAATGAGTTTTTCCATATACATATCATTGTTTCCAAAAGCGGCTTTTGATTCTTGTCTTGCAGAATCCCAGGCGTCTTTTAAGTCTTCAGGTTTCCATACAGCACGCATGCCTTTTCCGCCACCTCCAGCGGAGGCTTTGAGCATTACAGGATACCCGGTTTCTAGAGCAAGTTTTTCACATTCTTCAAAGTCTGAAATAACACCTTCACTCCCAGGAACACAAGGAACTCCAGCAGCTTTCATAGTGGATTTAGCGTTCGCTTTGTCTCCCATTTGATCGATCATTGCTCCCGTTGCACCAATAAATTTGATGTGATGCTCTTCACACAAGGTTGAAAATTTAGCATTTTCAGACAAGAAGCCATACCCTGGATGGATTGCATCTGCATTTGTAATTTCTGCAGCAGCAATAATGTTCGACATTTTTAAATAAGATTCCGCACTGGGTGCTGGACCAATACAAACGGCTTCATCTGCAAAACGTACGTGCAAGCTCTCTGCGTCTGCAGTAGAGTATACTGCAACCGTTTTAATACCCATTTCTTTACAGGTTCGAATAACACGAAGTGCTATTTCACCTCGATTGGCAATTAATATTTTTTTAAACATATTTTTAGCGTTTAAAGTTTAAAGGTGGAAAGACAAACTTTGGAAGTTTGCACTTGCCCATTTAAAATGGTATGTTTAATTCCTTAGGATGGATCTATCAAAAACAACGGTTGATCAAATTCTACAGGAGAAGAATCGTCTACCAATACTTTTACAATTTTACCAGAAATTTCAGATTCGATTTCATTGAATAATTTCATTGCTTCAATCACACAAACCGTATCACCAACGTTAATTTCGGATCCTACTTCTACAAAGTTGGCTTTGTCTGGAGAGGGTTTTCTGTAAAAAGTACCAATAATTGGAGACTTTACAGTGATGTACTTGTCTTCATCATTGCTTGCTGCTGCTGGTGCAACAGGCGCTGCTTCTGGCGCTGCTGCTGGAGCCACGGGAGCTGCCATTTGTTGCATGGTAGCCATGGGTGCTGCTTGTACAATCGTAGTTTCTGTTTTTTCAGAACCTGTTTTGATGGTAATTTTAATATCTTCCATTTCTAACTTCACCTCGCTTGCGCCAGATTTTGCTACAAATTTTATAAGATTTTGAATTTCTTTAATATCCATTTTTCTTATTGTTTAATGATTTATTTTTTATGAATTGTATGCCCATTTAAGATAGATAGACCCCCAAGTGAAGCCTCCTCCAAATGCAGCAAATATTAAGTTATCTCCTTTTTTCAACTGATTTTCGTAATCTGCAAGTAATAAAGGTAGTGTTGCAGAAGTTGTATTTCCGTAGCGATGAATGTTCATCATCACTTTGTCTGATTTTAGACCAACTCTATTGGCAGTTGCTTCTATAATTCTTTTGTTCGCTTGATGGGGTACTAGCCATTGAACATCTTTTTCTGTCAAATTATTTCGAGTTAGTATTTGTTCAGATACATCCGCCATGTTGGAAACAGCATGTTTAAATACTGTTTTTCCCTCTTGGTGTATAAAATGTTGTCCGTTTTTTAGGGTATCTTCAGAAGCGGGTAATAGTGAACCTCCGGCAGCAATTTTCAAGAATTCTCTTCCAGCACCATCACTTCTTAAGTATTCATCTTGCAAACCGAATCCTTCAGTGTCTGGTTCAAACAAAGCCGCTCCGGCTCCATCTCCAAAAATAATACAAGTAGCTCTGTCCGTATAGTCGATAATTGAAGACATTTTATCGGCTCCAATTAAAAGTACTTTTTTGTACCTTCCCGATTCTATGTAGCTGGCGGCTGTAGACATTCCGTACAGAAAGCTTGAACAAGCTGCTTGAAGATCGTATCCAAATGCATTTGTTGCGCCTATTGCTGTAGCTACATAAACGGCTGTAGAAGCAACCATAATATCTGGTGTTGCTGTTGCTACAATAACCAAATCGATTTCTTCGGGGTTTATCTTCGATTTCTCTAGAATTTCTTCAGCTGCTTTAATCGCCATAAAGGAAGTCCCTTTATTTTCACCTTTCAAAATTCTTCTTTCTTTGATTCCAGTTCTTGTGGTGATCCATTCATCATTGGTATCTACCAGTTGCTCTAATTCTTTGTTTGTAAGAATATATTCAGGAACATATTTCCCAACAGCGGTAATTGCTGCAGTAATTTTTTTCATAAATAGTTATTTCTAGCGAATCAAAATTTCGAAATCAAAGAAATGAAATTTATTTCACTTTTTAATCAAAAACAGTAAAAAACGCTACTTTTTTGCGCTAAAACATAAAAAAACCCTCAAAACTGAGGGTTTTTTAAAAATAAAAATATTTTCTAAGCTTCTGCAATTGCAGATTCTAATACTATTTGACCTCTATAGTATAGTTTTCCTTCATGCCAGTGAGCTCTGTGGTACAAGTGTGCTTCACCAGTGGTTGGATCTGTTGCAATTTGTTGAGAAGCAGCTTTGTAATGTGTTCTCCTTTTATCTCTTCTTGTTTTAGATATTTTTCTTTTAGGATGTGCCATTTTATCTATTTTTTTCTGTTGTTATATTCTTTAATTTATCCCATCTTGGGTCTGTTTCGTGAGAAACATTTTTTTCTTCTTTAATTTGTAGTTCTTCTAATTTTGATAAAGCTTCTGATTCCATTGTGCCATCTAAAACTTTAGGGTGCACTCTTTTTTGCGGAATTGCTAAAACAATCATTTCATAGATGTATTGTGAAATGTTTATTTTGTTTGCCTCATAGGTAATAATTATAATATCTTCATTGTCATCATTAAATTCGGGGCCAAATTTTACAACCATTGAAATCGCAGAATTTACAGCCAGGTCAAACGGTTCGTTTGTAGTGTCGCAAGGGATGTTTACATGCCCTGATGCACTAAAATTAAGCTCAAAATGGGTGCTTTTTTTTGTAAAATTTAATTCGATTTTAAGAGATGAATTTAGAAAGTCATCATAATTAAAAGCTTCAAAGAACGTATTGTCAATCTCATAGTGAAACAAATGACTTCCTTCTTTTAAACCTACAAAGTGTATGTTAAATTCTTTCAAGTCTTTCATTATCAATTATCAATTGAGCGTGCAAAGATATAAAAAATTGTATGGATACCATCTATTATATTAAAAAATCTATAGTTCCTTGGTTATTTTTTTTTGAGAGGGTTTTTCGTAAGTTCTTCATACTCTTTTCGTGCTTTAAAAACAGCGATTGCGGTAAACAATGCTTCTTTAAAAGAAGTATTGTCTGCGCTATTTTTACCGGCAATTTCAAACCCTGTACCGTGATCTGGGGAGGTTCTTATTCCTGACAAACCTGCGGTAAAATTGACACCATTTCCAAATGACAAAGCTTTAAAAGGGGCCAAACCTTGGTCGTGATACATCGCTAGAATTCCATCAAATTGGGTATACGTCTTCGCACCAAAAAAACCATCGGCAGCATAGGGGCCAAATACGAGTAAACCGCTTTCTTTGAGTGCATCAACGGTTGGTTTGATTATTAGATCTTCTTCTTGACCAATAACGCCTTTGTCTCCATTGTGTGGATTGAGTCCTAAAATAGCAATTTTGGGCTTTCGGATTCCAAAATCTTGTTGTAACGAATGTTGCATGATCGCCACTTTTTCTTTGATCAATTCTGGGGTCACTGTTTCTGCCACTTTCGAAATTGGAATGTGTCCAGTGATGAGCCCAATTTTTAATGCATTGGTCATTAAAATCATTAAACTTTTTCCGTGTAAGCTTTCTTCTAAAAATTCAGTATGCCCAGGGAAGTTGAAGGTTTCAGATTGTATGGTCTCCTTATTGATTGGTGCTGTAAGCAGCACATCAATTTTATTTTCTTTCAAATGATTTACAGCAGATTCCAGCGATTTTAAAGCATATTCACCACCATTTTTTGTTGCTTTTCCCAATTCAATTTCCACCTCTTCTTTCCAAATATTTAAAAGATTTACTTTGGTGTGATTAATTTGATGTATGTCCAAAATTCCATGAATCTGCGTTGGATTGTTTAAAGCTTTTTTATGATAGGATACCACTTTTGTAGATCCAAAAAGAACAGGCGTGCAGAAATCTAACATTCTTTTGTCTTCAAATGTTTTTAAAATGACTTCAATACCAATCCCGTTTAAATCTCCCAAAGAAATCCCAACAATTATTTTGTTTGCTTTATCCATTTTTTACTGTGTAATATTCGTATTTTTGAATGCTACAAAAGTAGTTAAAATTTACGGATATGTTTACAGGTATTATAGAAACCCTCGGAGTGGTTGTTGGGTTAGAAAGGGAACAAGAAAACCTTCATTTGTTTATTAAAAGCACAATTTCTTCTGCGCTCAAAGTAGATCAAAGTGTTGCGCATAATGGTGTGTGCTTGACGGTAGTTGCTATTGAAGCGGATGTGTATAAAGTGACCGCAATTAAAGAGACCATAGACAAGACGAATATAGGAAGTTTTGCCCTACATGACCTTGTGAATTTGGAAAGAGGCATGAAATTGGGCGATCGATTGGACGGGCATCTTGTACAAGGTCATGTAGACCAAACAGGAGTTTGTACAAGTGTTGAAGCCCAAGGGGGAAGTACCGTTTTTACTTTTTCATATGCAGCTGAAAAAGGAAATGTAACCATTGAAAAGGGCTCCATTACAATAAACGGGGTCAGTTTAACGGTTTTTAATTCTACCGCAACAACATTTAGCGTTGCTATTATTCCTTACACGATGGAAAATACCATGTTTAAAAACATGGAAGTAGGTACCGTTGTGAATTTAGAATTTGACGTTATTGGAAAATATGTTGCACGATTGACGCAGCAATAACTATTTCTCTAGAAATAACGAACCGCTAGTTCATTCGTTGTGTGTGTTTTCACTCAGGTTGTAAATAGCGAGTATTAAAAGACCAAACAATACACTTGAGATGATCAATACCACATTTGTTAGTCCAGGGACACCAAAAGACAGGCGAATTAAAATGGTACATATAATAAACCCAGTGTTTCTAATAATTTGGTTGTAGCGTTCTGTGTATTGAAAAGATAACAATAAGATAAATACATCTGCGAGTATGAGTACAGAGAAAAATTCATTGTAGAAAATAGCATTGATATCTCCACTACTGGTATTGTAAATAAGCGCATTGCCCCAAGTATAAACACTGGTAAAAGATACTCCAATCAACAAGAAAAGCAACACCAAACTGACTACTTTTTTAGAGCTTACAAATTTTTCTACCCTGGGGTTTATTGGTTTTTTATGCAATTTTAAGCGCCCCTTATTAAAAAGATGAATTAGGAAAAACAGGACTAAAATCCCTAAAACATCATAAATTAATTGCAAATTGGCGGGCGTGGTATGCCATTCGTTGGCAAGATCAATTTTTGGAATGTCTGCAAAGATACGGCGAATTAAAATTAATGAAATGATTTCAAATTGTTTTGAAACCGAGGTGGTAAAGGACCGAGGAAGGTTTAATACCAACAAATAGATTTCATAAATTAAAATAATGGTAAACGGCGTGTAGATAGCAGAGATTGGATTGATTAGCAAACCTGCTTCAAATGGAATTTCAAAAATATGAAATTTTTTTGCGTATATAAGCAGTAGGTGAATGATAAAACCAATGATGGAAAGCCATAAGGTTGCTTTTTCAAGTTTTTTTTGATTGCTGTCTGAAAAAACCATTTCAAACAGAGCGTTTACTTTAGGTTGCCAATTTTTCATTTCTTAAAACGTTAATTGTTTACAAGATAGGGAATTAAATGTTATGTTTTGTGTGGGTCTCGGATATTGGAAGGATGTGCATACATTTTTTATGCCACGAAGGTTGAGCTGCTTTTGTGCCAGGACTGAGAAAAAGCATTGGATTGCCAGCTGAATAATTTTTTTGCGAATGCTAGACATACACCTGATGAAAATCGCGGCGGTTGTTTTTATCTTGTTTAGATGCGTATCTTTACAAAAATTCTAGTACACTAAATCTTATCAATGATAAAAAAAACACTTTTAATAGTCCTTTTTTTAGGTGCTTGTTACTCGTCTTTTGGGCAGGCCACTAATGCCTCATTGTATGCGATAGAAATTGAAGGGATTGATGGTCAAAAAATTGATTTAAATGCCTATAGGGGTAAAAAAATATTGTTTGTTAATGTTGCCTCTGAGTGTGGGTTTACCAACCAATACGAGGGTTTGCAGGAGCTCTACACCACTTACAAGGAAAATCTTGTGGTCATTGGCTTGCCTTGCAATCAATTTCGAGGTCAAGAACCGGGTACTGCCGCTGAAATCCAAACTTTTTGTCGTTTGAATTTCGGGGTAGACTTCCCAATGAGTGTAAAGATTGCCGTAAAAGGAACTGCACAACACCCATTGTATCAGTGGTTAACGATGAAGGAGAAGAATGGAAAAAAGAGTTCTTCTGTGAAATGGAATTTTCAAAAGTACTTGGTGGATGAACAAGGCGAATTGATCGATGTTTTCTATTCGATGACAAAACCCATGAGTAAAAAAATTACGAAACATCTTTAATGTAATGCTGCCTGCATATGTTGTTTGTCGAAACCGATGCCTCCCTTTTTTTCTGCATAAAAAAACCGCTTCTAGAGATGAGGTTGAAGCGCAATCGCAATATTTTAAAGATTAGCTAAGTCCCTTTTTATCCACCTCACTTTTTGTTGCTGGATAGTTTTCTTCCTTTTGCTTTCTGTTTGAGTAAATGATGTTCCATATAGTTAATCCCATATATGTCGCAAAAATAACACCACCCACTATGAAAAATTGGATTCCCATTATGTGTTTCTTCGTTGTCTTATTGCTATTGCAAATAATAAAATAGTGCCAGGCCAATGTGCTGAATATTGTGCCTCTTCGTGCATTCCCAATATTCCGTAGGTTACAGAATATAATAAACACCCAAATGCTAAAATCACTGGGTACCAAGTGTTGATAAATTTCATAAGTTTTTTGTTTTTACCTCAGTAATATACAACATTAAATCCATCCAGAGGTTTCTTAACAATTTATCTGCAGTATCTATTGGGGTAGCTTTTTATGTATACGCCATTCAATAATGGTTGGAAGCCCTTGAGAAGAAGCAATATATTTTATTCAAATTGAATTGTTGAATCGTGGCTTAGAGCCTATCAGTAAAGGGAAGAGGGGGCATGAAAAAAGCCTTACATTGCTGTAAGGCTTGGTTTTATAATGTGGTCCCACTTGGGCTCGAACCAAGGACCCTCTGATTATGAGTCAGATGCTCTAACCAGCTGAGCTATGGGACCGAAATAATGGTGGGCAAATGTACTATTATTTTTAAATATTTATCCCTATAATTGAAAAAAAATTACACCGATCGATTCATCAACCAAAGTCCAAAATTCTTTAAATTTTGTTTGCTTTGTGCATCGATTTTCATTCCTTCCAGGGTTTTAAAAGCCTTTTCTGTGTAGTCGTTTATTTGTTCTTTGACCAATGCAGGAATTTCGTACAATTCAAAAATACGAGTCACTTCTGCAATTTTTATAGAGTTGTCTTCCAGTTTTTGTTTGAAGAAAAAAGCCAACTTTTGTTGATCTTCTTCATTTGCAATCGCTATGCATTTTAAAAACAAGAATGTTTTTTTATTTTCAATAATATCTCCTGCAATTTGTTTTCCAAAAGTTTCGGGATCTCCAAAAGTATCCAAATAATCATCTTGCAATTGAAAAGCCAATCCTAAATTCAAGCCAAAATCATACATCAACTGTGCATTGGCTTCAGAAGTTTCGGCGACAATGGCACCCATTTGAAGGGCAGCAGCTACTAAAACCGAAGTTTTTAAACGAATCATGTTGATGTATTCAGGAATGGTAACGTCATTTCTGGTTTCAAAATCAACATCCAATTGTTGGCCATCACAAACCTCTAAGGCTGTTTTACTAAATAATTTTGCCAGCTTTTTAAAAACAATGGGTTCGTAGTTCTCAAAATATTGATAAGCGAGAATGAGCATCGCATCTCCCGAAAGAATTCCCGTATTGGTATCCCATTGCTCATGAACTGTTGCTTTTCCTCTTCGCAAAGGAGCTGCATCCATAATGTCGTCATGTACCAGGGTAAAGTTGTGAAAAACCTCTACGGCCAATGCAGCCGGTAGGGCTTTTTTGAAGTTCCCAGAAAAAATATCACAAGCCATTAAAGTCAGCACAGGCCGAATTCTTTTTCCGCCCAATTTTAAGATGTAATCAATAGGTTCGTACAAGTTTTTAGGCTCAGCAATCCAATCTTTAGATTCCAAATAGTTGAGAAACTCTTTCTGATAATGTAGTATGTCCACCGTTAATTTTTTTGTAAAAATAATACAAAGAAATTTGCTGTAAGAATGAAAATGTTAAATAATTCAAAAACCTTGGAAACGTTTATTGTTTCTTTAGTTTCCATTCGTATCTTTGTGCCCCATTATGAAACAAAAAATTTTAGAAAAATCGAAAGAACTCTTCTTAAATCTAGGTTTTAAGAGTGTTACTATGGATGATATTGCCAATGCATTGGGGGTTTCTAAAAAAACCATTTATAAATATTTCACGAACAAAACCAGTTTGGTCGATGCCGTAACAGGGTTTATGTTTGAAAGTATTTGTAGCAGTATAGACGAAATATGTGCCCGAAAACTAAACCCGATTGATGAACTTTTTTTTATCAAAAGAGCTGTTTTAGAGCATCTAAATGACGAAAAATCATCTCCCGTATATCAATTGCAAAAATACTATCCGAAGATCTATGCCTCCTTAAAGCAGAAACAGTTTCAAATGATGCATGCAACCATTCAAGACAATTTAGAGCGTGGTATCCAATCGGCTTTGTTTCGAGAAGCCATTGACAAAGACTTTATAAGTAGGATGTATTTTAATGGAATGGTGGGTATCAAAGATCAAGAATTGTTCCCACTAAAAAAGTACTCCATGAATATCTTAATGGATCATTACTTAGAATACCATTTAAGAGGAATAGCAACCAAAAAAGGAATTAAACAATTAGAAAATCAATTGACAAAAAAATGAAAATGAAACAAAAATTAATACTATTTTTTGTGGGTGTTTGCTGTCTTGGCCTTCAAGGCCAAGAAAAAAGCATGCGCCTCTCTCTGGACGAAGCGATTGCCTTCGCCATTGAAAATAGTTACAACACCAAAGCTTCTAAAAACGGGATTTCTTCCGCAAAAGAAACCGTTAAAGAAACTTCCGCTACCGGATTACCACAGTTAAACGCAAGTTTTGATTATCAGAATTTCTTAAAACAACCCGTAAGTTTGGCCGATTTTAATGATGATGGAATTGATGAGCAATTTGTCTTCGGAAAAAAACAAAACCTTAGCGCATCGGTGACCCTGTCACAATTAATTTTTGACGGATCCTATTTGGTCGCACTGCAAGCTTCCAAAGCCTATTTGAAAATCTCAGAACAAGCCAATGAGAAAACTGAAATTCTAACTCGAGAGGCCGTTGTAAATGCCTACGGTACTGTTTTAGTTGCCGAAAAAAGCTTAGACATCTTGGCAGGAAATGTAAACATTTTAGAGAAAAATTTACACGATGCTAAAAAGATCTACGAAAATGGATTTAATGAGCAAGAAGATGTTGAGCAGTTAGAAATTACCTTAGGGACTTTAAAAAATCAACGGAATAATCTCGAGAGAATGAAAAGCATTGCCTATCAAATGCTAAATTTGGCTTTGGGAAACCCTATTAGTACCGATCTAGTGCTCACCGATAGTTTGGATACCTTGACAACTAGCAATATCGATTTGGGCCTTCTTTCAGAAACCTTTGATTTTTCCAATCATATCGATTTTAAAATTGCTGCAAACGATCGAGAATCAAAACGCTTGCTCATGCAACTCGAGCGAAGCAAAGCCTTACCAAGTTTGTCTGCATTTGTCAACTATGGAAACCAAGCCTTTTCCGATTCTTTTAGCTTTTTTAATGGGGACCAACAATGGTTCGATTCTTCCCTGTTAGGCGTTAGTCTTACAGTTCCTATTTTTAGTAGTTTTGCCAGAAAATCGAGAACAGCCCAAGCTAGAATTGCTTTAGAAACTGCCGATGTTCGTTTGGAAGAAACCAAACAGCGGTTGAGTTTAATGGCGCAGAAAGCCAAAAATGAGTACCAACTCAGTGTCGAAAATTATACCACTGCAAAAAGAAATCTTCGATTGTCCGAACGCATCGAAAAAAAGCAACGTATCAAATTTTTTGAAGGCATCTCTTCAAGCTTCGATTTGTTACAAGCACAAAATCAGTTATACACCCAACAGCAAAATTACGTGCAATCGATGTTGGATGTAATTGCCAAAAAAGTAGCCTTAGAAAACGCCTTAAACGTATCCAAAAAATAAAAAAAACAATCATGAAAAACAAATATTTAGCGTTATTAACAATCCTATTTTTAACTTCTTGTGGAGAGCAAAAAGAGATTTCTTTAGATGCGGTTTTGGCATCGAACGACTTGAAGCAAATAAAAGCAAAGAAGTCCGAAATTGACCTTCAACAACAAGCATTGACACTGGATTTAAAAAAGATCAACGACAAGTTAGATTCTTTAGACGAAGATAAAAATGTCCCACTAATTACTACGCTTCAAGTAAAAGAACAAGTTTTCACCCACTTTATCGCTTTGCAAGGAAATGTAAAAACCAAACAAAATGTATTGGTGTATCCAGAAATGCCAGGAATTTTAAAAAGCATTTTGGTCAAAGAAGGACAGCGTGTAACGCAGGGCGAAATTATCGCCACCATTGACGATGGAGGAATGTCGCAACAATTGGCACAGCTAGAGACCAATGTGCAATTGGCAAAAACCACCTTTGAGCGCCAACAACGATTGTGGGCACAGAAAATTGGTTCTGAAATTCAGTATTTGCAAACCAAAACCGCCTATGAATCTCAAAAAAGCGCCGTAAGTCAATTGAAGCAACAGCTCCAAAAATCGATCGTGACAGCTCCCTTTTCGGGAATTATAGACGCTGTTTATAAAGAAAAAGGAGTAGTAGTTGCACCTGGACAAGGTTCCGAAATTTTTAGAATCGTAAATCTTTCGAACATGTACATAGAAACAGAAGTCCCAGAAACCTACATTCGAAGCATTACCAAAGACAAAACGGTGGAAGTACATTTTCCAATTCTAAACCAAACCATGCAGTCTACGATTCGACAAGTTGGAAACTTTATCAATCCAAACAACAGGTCTTTTAAAATAGAAATTGGCGTTCCAAATTCAAATGGAGCCATCAAACCGAATTTAACGGCACGATTAAAATTAAACGATTACACCAACCCAAAAGCCATTTTGATTCCGCAATCAATTATTTCAGAAAACGCAGAAGGGGCCCAGTTTGTGTATGTTGTTACCGATAAAAAAGATCAAAAAGCCATTGCAAAAAGACTCATTATTGAAACGGGTAAAACCCAAGGAGACCTCATTGAAGTTGTTAAAAACCTACCCGCAGATGCAGAAATTATTGTAGAAGGGGCTCGAAGTGTAAATAACGGTCAACGTGTAAAAGTGATCTATAAATAGCAGTACAATGAACAACAAAAAAACAGCAATAGACAAAGAGTTTCAACTCTCCTCTTGGGCCATAAAGAACAAAACCACCATTTATGTTTTGATGTTTTTAATTCTGTATTTCGGAATTTCAGCTTACTTTACCATGCCTCGAGAAAACTTCCCGGAGATCAACGAAACGAAGATCTACATTAGTTCTGTGTATCCAGGAAATACTGCAGAAGATATTGAGAAACTCATTACCAATCCCTTAGAAGACAAATTAAAATCGGTGAGTAATGTGGTAAAAATTACCTCCACATCACAAGAAGATTATTCGATTATTACCGTCGAATTTGATGAAAAAATACCAGTAGACAAAGCAAAACAGAAAGTAAAAGATGAAATAGACCAAGAAACCGCTGGAGAAGATTGGCCTACTTTTAATGGAGCAAAGGTAACGCCCAAAGTTTTTGAATTGAGCATGTCTGAAGAAGTACCCATTCTAAACATCAACATTTCAGGGAATTATCCGGTTTCCAAATTAAAAGAATATGGAGAATACCTACAAGACGAAATAGAAGATTTAACAGAAATCAAGAAAGTAGACATCCGTGGAGCCCAAGACAAAGAGGTAGCTGTGTTGGTAGACATTTATAAGATGATGGCTTCAAAAGTAAGTTTTGATGACATTTCAAATGCAATTAATCGTGGAAATGTAACCATGTCTGCTGGAAATTTTATCACCAGTCAACAAAGAAGAACCATTCGAATTATTGGCGAAATAGACCGTCCTTCAGCGTTGGGAGATTTTGTAATTAAAGCAGAAAAAGGAAATCCAATTTATTTAAAAGATGTAGCTACCATATCTTTTAAAGACAAAGACAAAACCACCTATGCAAGAGAAAACGGGGCACCTGTGGTGATGTTGGACGTAAAGAAAAGATCTGGAGAAAACATGGTCACGGCTGCAGCGAAAGTAGGAGCCATTGTAGCGGCGGCACTTGAAAACAATTTTCCTTCAGATTTAAGCGTAACCATCGCCAACGATCAATCTCCAAAAACCATTGGTCAAGTAGACGATTTGGTGAACAATATTATTTTTGGAGTCATCTTAGTGGTCATTGTATTGATGTTTTTCTTAGGATTTAAGAATGCTATTTTTGTTGGTTTTGCCATCCCAATGTCTATGTTCATGTCTTTAATGATCCTTGGTGCTTTGGGATATACCTTAAATACCATGGTCTTGTTTGGATTGATTATGGGGCTTGGTATGCTGGTAGACAACGGAATTGTTGTTGTTGAAAACGTATATCGTTTGATGGACGAGGAGGGGATGACCCGCATTGAAGCTGCCAAAAAAGGAATTGGTGAAATTGCCTTTCCAATTATTATTTCAACAGCCACAACTGTAGCCGCATTTATTCCCTTAGGACTTTGGCCTGGAATTATGGGGCAGTTTATGGTCATTCTACCCATTACCCTATCCATTGTGTTAGGGTCCTCTCTTTTTGTTGCCATCTTTTTTAACGCTGTGTTGGTCTCTCAGTTTATGAAAACAGAGGACAAAGACATGCCCATAAAAGACATCCTTCGATTGACCGGTATTATGGCGGTTGTTGGGTTTACTATTTTCTTCTTTGGGGGTGATTATAACGCCCTGGGAACCCTCATTATTTTTACCGCAATCATGCTATGGGTCTACCGTTTGGTATTGAGAAAAGCAGCAAATTATTTTCAGAAAAACACATTAGTCTCTTTAGAAAACTGGTATGAAAGACAATTAAAAAGCGCCTTAACAGGGTGGAGGCCTTATGGATTGGTCATTGGTACCTTTGTCATTTTATTTGCTGCATTTGCAGGATTTGGTTGGTCGTTGGGAGAACAAAGAACCAAAGTAGAGTTTTTTCCAGACAACAAACCCAATCAGATTATTGTCTATATCGAATATCCAGAAGGAACCGATATAGAAAAAACAAATCAAATAACACAGCAAATAGAGAAAAAAGTATCCAGTGTTTTAAATCAAGAAATGTACACGGATCAGGGGAAGAATTTCATGGTAGAAAGTACCGTTTCTCAAGTGGGAGAAGGGGCTGGAAATCCACAAACAGATGGAGGTTCCTCTGCAGAGATGCCGCACAAAGGGAAAATTACGGCTTCCATGCGTGAATACAAGTACCGGAAGGGAAAAGACAGTGAAATCTTACGTCAAAAAGTACAAGCTGCTTTGGTGGGGATTTACCCAGGTGTCTTAATCTCCGTAGAAAAAGATGCCAATGGTCCCCCAGCAGGATCGCCTATAAACATTGAATTGAACGGAGAAGATTACGAAGAGTTAATTTTTACAGCCGAACGAATGCGCGATTATTTAAATACACAAAGTATTTTGGGTGTCGACGAATTAAAGATTGATGTGAACAAATCCAAACCTGGAATGCAGGTGTTGGTCGATCGTAAAAAAGCAGGAGAATTGGGTGTGAGTACTGGGCAAGTAGGCCAACAATTAAGGGGTGCTATTTTTGGAAATAAAGCCGGTATTTATAAAGAAAATGGGGAAGATTATGATATTTATGTGCGTTTTAATAAAGACGACCGTTATGATAAAAGTGCCCTTTTCAATCAGAAAATAACTTTTAGAGACCAAGCTTCAGGGAGAATTAAAGAAATTCCAGTTTCCGCCATTGCCACTCAGAAAAACAGTTCTGGCTTTAGTGCCATTAAGCATAAAAACGTCAAGCGGGTAGTTACGGTTTATTCTGCGCTTTCTCCTGGAGAAACAGATGCTGGCTTAGTAGTGGGTAGGATTCAAAATGCAATGAAAAATTTTAAAGACTTGCCTCAAGGAATTAAAATAGATTATACTGGGCAAATTGAAGAACAAAACAAACAAATGTCTTTCTTGGTTGGGGCCTTTTTTTCAGGGTTGTTCTTGATTTTCTTTATCTTAATTTTCCAATTCAATTCGGTTTCAAAACCAGGAATTATTATGTTGGCCATCTTTTTAAGTTTTATTGGTGTCTTTGGTGGTTTGGTTATTTCAGGGGCTCCCTTTGTGATTATGATGACCATGGTAGGGATCATCTCCCTAGCCGGTATTGTGGTAAATAATGGGGTTGTACTTTTGGATTATACCGAGTTGTTAATAGCCAGAAGAAAAGAACAAGACGGTATCTCTACCGAAAGCTATCTTCCTTTAGGCGCCTTGTATGACAGCATTGTAAAAGCAGGAAAAGCCCGTTTGCGTCCGGTTTTATTAACCGCAATTACCACCATTTTAGGTTTAATTCCATTGGCAATTGGATTAAATATAAACTTCTTTACACTCTTTAGTGAATTTGATGCCCATGTGTATATGGGAGGAGACAACGTGGTATTCTGGGGGCCATTGGCCAAAACCGTTATTTATGGTTTGTTCATTGCAACCTTTTTAACCTTAATCGTTGTGCCCATTTTGTTCTTCTTAATTACGAAGTTTAAAATGAGAATAAAAGGACAATTAAAAAATAACGAACTCAATTAACAAACGAGGTATTGGGATTTTAATACCCTATTAAAAAAGAGAATGTTCTTGTGTAGATTACATTCTCTTTTTGTATTTTTAAAAGCATGATTGAGAAGAAAAAATCGTTTACGGTCGATCAACTCCAGCGAAAGCTAGAGCAATATTGTGTGTATCAAGATCGATGTCACAAAGAAATTGAGCAGAAAATGCGCGATTATAATTTGATTCCAGAAGCGCGAGAACTTATTCTATTGCGCTTAATGAAAGACAATTTTTTAAATGAAGAGCGCTTTTCTAAAAGTTATGCCCGTGGGAAATTCCGAATTAAGAGCTGGGGAAAACAACGAATTGTAAGAGAACTCAAGTTTAGAGATATTTCTGATTACAATATAAAAACAGCTTTAAAGGAAATTGATCCAGAAGAGTACATTGCCGCTATTTATAGGATTACAGAAAATAGAAATGCCGTACTTACAGAAGCAAACCCCTTTAAGAGAAAACAAAAACTCATCGATTTTTTAATGCGAAAAGGTTTTGAAAATGAATTGATTTTTAAAACAGTAAAAGATGTTTTAGGATAAAAAAAAGAGCTTCACATTGTGAAGCTCTTTTTTTTAATTGCTGTTTAGAAGTCCTATTCTAAAATGATTTTTTTGGTTGCTTGTTTTCCGTTCACATTAATTTTTGCGAAGTACAAGCCTTTGCTAAATCCGTTTAAATTGAGCGTGTATCGCCCATCAGTGAGTTGTGTTTTCTTTAGAATGCTTTTTCCAGTGTAATCATAAATCACAATGGCTGCAGTTCCTTGTTCTGTCCAAGTGATATTGAAAATTTCATTGGATGGATTTGGATATACGGCAAAGGAACTTTGCAAGTCTTGGTTGTTTACACTCAAAGCCGTTCCGTTAATTACCCAGTCGTCAATTAATGCTCCTTCTTCAACCACTGCTTGGTCGGAGAAAAACTTAAACCTAAAAACAATGTTTGTTTCATTGGTAAACGCTTCCAAATCATAGCTGTATTCTCGTAGTGTTGCATTGGTATTCCCTTCTGCATCGGTATCTTCTCCTTCACCCGTCCATTGTGCGCCAGGAATTCCATTTGCTGTAGAGGCACTGTTGTACCAGTTTGGATCTGCAGCAGTTCCTAAAATTGTCCAATCGGCACCCGTTGTAGAGTACTCAACTGTCAAATAATCCCAATCTTGTTCAATATCAAAGGCCATTTTAAAGCTTAAAACAGGATCTGCCAACAAAGACAGGTCAATACATTTTGAGTACAGGTAACTGGTTGTTAAAACGGTATGCTCTCCACTTCTGTTGGTTGCATACACATTGTCTCCTGTACCGGTCATGTTTAATAAAGTTCCACTTGGTCTTCCCAATTCCCATAAATCATCATCGGTACCAATGGTTTCAATAAGAAACGAATCTGTTCCAGAATTTTCAAATGAATTTACGGTAGTGGGGCTGTTGTTGGTATTGTTTACAATAAAAGAAACTTCTTTCTCATTGTTGGTATCATAGGCATCGTCTGTAACAAGTGTTGTTACTTTTATGTCATGATTTCCGGTTGCAAGCGTTACTGCAGGCAGGGCTATCGAAATTGATTCTTCAGAACCCAAATTCCCCGTCCACTGATACTCTTCCAAGACACCATCGATTGTATATTCGATATCAATGACTGTAATTGGATTTGTTCCTTGGTTTGAAGCTACAATTTCTGGGACAAACGTGGTGCTACAAGCAATTCCATTTGGATTGTTAATCGCAATTAACTTTACATCTGTTGGCGGTAGAATTCTAGGAATGTCGGTTGAAAAAACACCTCTTCCGTAGGTGGCCGCAAACAATTTAGAATCTTCCTCATTTACTTCTAAATCTCTTACGGCTACGTTGGGTAAGTTGTTGTCAAAAGTTTCCCAGCTAGTCGTATCATCATTAATGAAATACACCCCCAATGCAGTTCCTACATACACTGTATTTTTTCCACTTCGGGCATGGTGTCTTGCAATCAATTTACTCTCAGAAGGTAAATTGGCTGTAATGTCTGTAAAGTTGACAACACCGTTTAAAATGTTTGTTGATTTTTTAACATTTCCGTTTGTCGTAAGATAAGCGATGTTTGAGTCATTATTATTGATTTCGATACTGTTAATGGTTTCGCCAAAAAAGTTTTGAATGTTTGTAAATGTTACCCCTGCATCTGTACTTCGGTATAGCGTACCCCCCAAAGTCGCATAGATATTATTATCATCATTCGGATCTATCTCTAGGTGCGTCAAACGTCCTCCAAAGTTGTTTGTAGACACCTGTTCCCATGATATTGATTCTGGTTCTTCGACAAGTTTATAAACTTCTCCATAACCCGCATAAATAGTTCCTTGGCTATCCGACACCAAAGGAGTTACCCAGTTTCCACTTTCTCCATCTGGTGCCCCAACACTTCCACTTCTTGAAAGACCTCCGTTATTGGTAATGTAAAGACCACCACCATTTTGAATAAAGCCATAATAGGTGTTAGGGTCTGTTCCACTTACAGCGGCATCCATACCATCTGCACCGTGGTAGTTGCTCCATTGATTGTTTGAAAAAGCATAGCCTCCATTGTCCTGGAGTCCTCCCACGATATTTCCAGAATTTTGTTGTGCTACTGATATTTTATAAAATTGACTGATGTCCAAATTCTCTGTTAAATCGGTGAAGTTGGTTCCATGGTTGGTAGAAACATAAATTCCTCCGTCGGTCCCCGCAAAAAACTTTCCATTGATAAAACGCATAATATGAATGTCGGCATGCGTATAAGAGTCGGCTTCAGGAGAACTCCAGTTGTTTAATTTGGTAAAATTGTCACCTCCATCGGTAGAAGACCAAATATTTAAAACTCCCACATATACCTTATTTTCATCTTTATCTGAAATGGTCAATGCAAGGTCAAACCATGCTTGTGAGCTTTCAAAAATATCATCGGTTTCAGCTGTTTGTGTAAAAGAATCTCCTGAGTTTGTTGATTTCCAAACACCATTAAAAGCACTTTGGGATCCTGCACTTACAAAATACACATAGTCTGGATTTTTTGGAGTGACATCCATTACAATTCTTTGAGAATTGAATAAGGCTGGTATTGATATTTGTTGAAAAGATTCGCCAGCATCTGAGGATTTGTAAAAAGTATTGTTGCTCGCCGCATACCATACGGTTGGGTCGTTGGGCCTCATTTTTAAATCTCTAATATTCCCAGAGAGTTTCCGAGTCCAGTTCGTTCCTCCATTGGTGGTTTTATGCACTCCAGAACTGGTGGCAACCAAAACGGTTTCAGTATCGGTTGGGTGAATGTAAATGTCATTCATTGAATTTGGATTTCCAGTCAAACTCCCGGTATTGTTCCATGTAGTACCTCCGTCGGTAGATTTAAAAACACCCACAGCATAAGAATCTCCGGCATCGTCATCCCCTGTAGCAATGTAAATTGTTTGCGGGTCTGTTGGATGTACAGCAATTCCAGAAACACCTATTTGAGGCAAATAATCGGTTAACGGAGTCCAGTTAATCCCGGCATCGGTCGATTTCCAAATTCCCCCAGCGGGTGCACCCACATAATAGGTGTCTCCATCACTAGGATCTACAGTAATTGCGTTTACTCTTCCTTGTCCTGGTGACCAAGACCCAGTATTTGTGTGGGAATAGGGCCCCAAAGAGGTCCAATTACTCTCATCTGTTCTTGCTTCTTGGTTGTTGTTCATGGCATTTTTGCTTTCCCAAGCACTCCATAAATCACTGGCAGGGGCAATGGTTCCATCTGCTTTGGTGTAATGACCCCAATGGTAGTTCCATCTTTCAAAAGGTTTTAGACCACTTCCTTTTTTGTTTTTATCGATCGTAGAAAAATACTGCATCGCAGCATCTCTTGCTTCTTCTAAGGTAATTGTTTGCTGATCTTTTAAGGGTGTTTCTGCAATCCAAGGAGCATTTCTTTGAATTACTTGCGCAAAAATTCCAGCAGTAAATACGCAAAATAAAAAGGTTGTAATTTTTTTCATAATGATTTAATTGAAAAGTTTTAATTCTTTAATTTAATTACTTTTTGAATGCTGTCGTTGGGGATTGTAACAGACAAAACATATTGTTTTATTTTCCATTCGGTGTTGTTTTTTTCGAGTACTCCAGAACCCCTACAAGTTCCCATCCATGTATCCAGTTGTTCGTCAAACCAAACCACTTGCTTGTTTTTACTGATATAGATGTTTCTTTCCATGGTTTTAAAATCCCAAGCCTTGCCCTTGTCAAAATAAGGTTTGCTGAAATTTTCAAATTGTGTTTTGGTCCAGTTTTCCGAAGCATCTGTTCCAATGAATACTGCAATACTGTCCATTTTAGAAAAGTAATTTTCGAAATGTGCATCTGTAGCGGCCTGGTGCCAGCTATTTACAACACGGGTTACTTCTTTTTTAATGGCAGCGTCTTTTGCAACAGGAACTTCTTGTTTACAGTTTTGTAAAAATAAGAATCCTATCAAGATTAAGAATGTTTTTTTCATAATTAGTTATTGATTTTCACTTTCTTAAAACTGTTTTTTCGTTTGGTATTTTTATAGTCCAGCAAAGGCTTTTTATCTATTTTAGTCTTTTTCTTGGGGGCTTTTTTAGTCTTTAATTTTTTATCAAAAGCGGCCACTGTTTTTTTTGATACACGATCCATTTTTGTGGTGTCTAAGCCTATAAATTTGGGAGATATGCCAATAGCATCTTCAAATTTTTTCTGGGACAAAACCGTGTTTATCTTCGCATTCAATGCAGAAAAAGCACCCAATGTTTTTTCAACTTGTTCATTTATTTCTGCTGTTTTAATGGCAGGTATAAAGGTAATGTCGGCCAACCTTTCCGCTTCACTGTAGAGTACATTGATGCGTGCGTTAAATGAAGGGCTGTTAAAAATTGTAGGTTTGAGACTCTCTTTTAACTGTTGCACAAGACTTTTCAACTCAAGTGCATTGCTTAGCGCTTCGTTGGGAGAAGTTTGATGAAATTTTCCAGCAAATTCTTCGACCAACTTGTATTCTTTCCAGGAGTCTAGATGCGCTATAAAGGATGCTTCAATCTTGACAGGCGTCTTGTGGGTTATCGCTACACTTAATTTTGTCTTTTTTATTGGCAGCTTTTCTGTCTCCTGCTCTTTTGTCGTACAAAAACAGAAAAAAAGGATCGATAAGAGCGCTATGTATTTTTTCACAAAAACGTATTTTTTTATTTTGCTAAAATACTCATTTATAAGAGAATTATTTTTAAAAAAAAAGAAATTTTACAAAGTTTAGCACACGGTGTTTTAAATGATTTTTTTTCAGAATACTTTAATGGATGTTTTATTTTTTAAGAATACTTAAATTAAGTACCTTTGATTTGTTATAAAATTGAATTATTAATAATGAAGCAATGTATTTTAATTCTTGGCGCTTGTGGCCAAATAGGGACAGAATTAACACAAAAATTAAGAAGTATGTATGGGAATCACGCTGTGATAGCTTCCGATATCAGAGAGCCCATTTCAGGATGCTCTGCGCTTGCTCCTTTTGAAATTTTAGATGCATCCAATAAAGAAGCGATTTTAAAAGTGGTTCAAAAATACCAGATCACACAAGTGTACCTGTTGGCAGCAATGTTGTCTGTTACTGCAGAGAAATATCCAGCGGAGGCATGGCGTTTAAATATGGACTCAATTTTGGCAGTGTTAGATTTGGCAAAAGAACAACACATTCAAAAAATATTTTGGCCAAGTTCAATTGCTGTTTTTGGCCCTTCGACTCCCAAAATAAAAACCTCTCAAAAAACCATCATGGAACCTTCTACTGTCTACGGAATTAGCAAGCTTTCGGGGGAATTTTGGTGCAATTATTACCATGAACAATACGGTGTAGATGTTCGAAGTTTGCGCTATCCAGGGATTATTTCTTGGAAAACGAAACCGGGTGGAGGCACTACCGATTATGCTGTAGATATTTTTTTTAAAGCCCTAAAAGAGCGGAAATATGAATGTTTTTTAGCCAAAGACACGCGCCTACCCATGATGTATATGGAAGATGCGGTACAGGCAACCATAGCATTAATGCAAGCAGATAGGAATCGTATCAAAATACGGTCTTCTTACAATCTTGCTGCAATTGACTTTACCCCTGAAGAAATTTCTGAAGAAATAAAAAAACACCTTCCCGATTTTGAAATGAGTTACCACCCGGATTTCCGTCAAAAAATTGCAGACAGTTGGCCTCAATCTATTGACGATGCTGAAGCACGGAAAGATTGGGGTTGGCAACATGAATTCAATTTGGAAACCATGACAAGAGATATGATACATCAGCTTCAAAAAAAATAAAATAAAAATTCTTTTAGTTGTATCTTTGACCCGATCAATATTCAAAAAGCACCCATCTCCTTTAACTTATGAAGCATTTAATAGAAAAAAGCTTAGCGAACGCAATTTCTTACACTGAATACAGAACGCTTGTTCATGATTTACTCGCGCTTGGGAAATCTACAGGGCCCGTTCAATCCGAAGCACTTACCAACTACAGTTTGTTAAACGACCGAAGAATGAAACGATTGGATAAAACCATAAAAATTTCAGCTGAAACAAAAGCGGTTTTCAAAAACCTTACACAAAAACAAACTTGGCTTGTGCTCACAGAGGGTTGGTGTGGAGATGCTGCACAGAATCTCCCTGTGATACACAAATTGGCCGCGGAAAACGAAAACATTGCTTTGAAAATTGTACTTCGGGACGAACACCCAGCATTGATGGATTTATTTTTGACCAACGGCGGAAGATCCATCCCCAAATTAATTGTGCTGGATGCACAAAATAATGTACAGCATACCTGGGGGCCAAGACCTACTTTAGCAACTGAAAGAATGGCAGCTTACAAAGCAAAAAATGGAAGCATCGATGCCCAATTTAAACAAGAACTACAAGTTTGGTATAACAAAAACAAAGGGCAAAGTGTTCAAGAGGATTTTGTAAAAATGAGCTCCATATTGTAAAAAAAACTCGAAATACTCCATCCCAACCGAACTTTTAACCAACCGATTTGTAAATAGAGGTCAAAGGGTTTTTCTTTTTAATATCTTTGCACCACCATAAAGCACCAAAATGTACGTAGACGATAATACATTGCCAGAAAACTCGAAAGTATGGGTATATCCATCCAACAGAAAGTTTTATCCAAATGAAATTGAAGAATTAGAACAGAAGATCAAAACTTTTATCGAAAGTTGGAATTCGGAAGATGAAAATTTTAAAGCTTCTTATCAGTTCTTATACCAACGATTTATTATTCTTATGGTAGATGTAAATAGCTTTGCACTTACAAATGAAGATGTTGACACTTCGGTTTCTTTTATTTTAAGTTTGCAAGAAACGTATAATGTTTCTCTTTTAGATAAAATGAATGTATGTTTTAAGCAAGGTGAATTTGTTCAGTACAAAGAGCTTAAAGACTTTAAAAAGTTACTAAAAAACAAAGCGCTCACCGGAAAATCAATTATTTTTGACAACCTAATTTCGGTCAAACAAGATCTAGACAATCACTGGGAAATGCCCATTGAAGAAAGTTGGTACAATCGCTTTTTGAGATAAAAATTATGAAATACGATTACATAATAGCCGGATCGGGTTGTGCAGGGCTTAGTCTTTTGTACTCTCTATTGCAGTCGCCCTCATTGCAATCTAAATCTATTTTGGTAATCGATCAAGCACCCAAAAACAACAACGATCGAACCTGGTGTTTTTGGGAGAAAACCCCAGGTTTGTTTGAATCTATTGTGCATGCAAAATGGAATACGCTAGAATTTTTAGCCACGGACCTTAAAAAAGAACTCAATTTAGAATCGTATACCTACAAGATGATTTTGGGCCTCGATTTTTATAATTTTGTCCTAGATTACGCGCAGCAATTTGAAAATGTAACCTTTCTGCAAGAAACCGTAACAGGGATTGATGCTGAGGATGCTGCTGCTATAGTAAGGACTTCTGAAAATAGCTACACAGGAACGTATGTGTTCAATTCAACCCAGGTATTCAACCCAAAAATTACGGAACAAAATTCGCTATTACAGCATTTTAAAGGTTGGGTCATTCAATCTGAAAAACCGGTTTTTAATCCAAAAGTAGGAAGGCTTATGGATTTTAGTGTTTCCCAAAAGCAGGGTGCTACCTTTATGTATGTTTTGCCTACATCTCCAACTGAAGCCCTCGTGGAATATACGCTTTTTAGTCCCCGTGTTTTAGCACAAGCTACGTATGTTTCTGCCTTGAAAAAATACATTAAAGAAGATTTAAATATTGACAATTACACGATCAAACACGAGGAGTTTGGAGTCATACCAATGTCATTAGCGAAATTTGAAAAAACTTCAAAACCCCATGTTGTCAATTTGGGAACTGCTGGTGGATTTACAAAAGCAAGTAGTGGATATACGTTTCAATTCATTCAAAAAAATGTTGCAGAAATTGTAGGTCATTTAGAAGCAGGTAAGCATCCAAATTTAACAACCTCTTTCAAAGACAAAGTATATCAATGGTATGATCGAACTCTTTTGGATGTTTTATTAACCAAGAAATTAACGGGAAAAGAAGTGTTTACAAGAATTTTTCAAAAGATACCTGCCAAAAAAATCCTTGCTTTTTTAGGAAATGAAAGCTCTTTTGCTGAAGATATTTCAATTATGAATAGCCTGCCGCTGAAACCTTTTTTGGGTTCGGGCATCAAGCAGCTTTAGCGCGTATTTTTAAAACAATAACAATCCTATCCCGAGAGAAAAACTATCAAGACGGTTGTTTTCAAAACCTAAAATGGTTTTTCTGTGGTATTTCAAACGAGCACTACTTTCAATTCTTGAGGAGATTTTAGTCCCCCAACCAATTCCGATTCCATAGTAATTTCCATCACTAAACCTGCGAGAAGGACGCCACAATTTTCCATAACTGGTTTCCATAAAAAAAGCTTCCCCATTGTTTTCTGTGATGTTGAAACGAAATGTTCCGTAGGTAGGGATCGCATTGATATTGTAGCCCCAATGATGGTCAAATCCTGCATGAAGGCTCAGCAAAGCCCTGCGATGCAATTGATAGCCAAATCCAATTCTTGCAAGGAGCGAATTGGGAAGTAAAAAAGGTTCACCATCCTCACTGTCTAAAGTATAGTTTTCGTTCACCGTTAGGGTGGTTGCAATGGAAGTTGTAAAAAAGGGTTTGGGGTATTTTTCTTGTGAAAAAAGTTGTTGAATAAACCCGAATATGGCAATAAAAAGCAGTGTTTTTTTCATGATGTATTTTAGCCCTTCAGCAACAGTACAAAGCCTATTCTTTTTCTAAGCTTTTAATAAAATCTTCAATAGATTTTGCTTTTTCAACAGAAAATGCCCCAATTTTAGTTCTTCTCAATGCAGATAAATGCCCACCAGAACGTAATGCTTTTCCGAAGTCATAGGCCAAAGAACGAATGTAGGTTCCCTTGCTGCAAACCACTCTAAAGTCGATATTTGGTAAATTGATGTTGGTAATTTCAAATTCATCAATTGTTACTTTTCTCGATTTTATTTCGGTTGCTTCTCCCTTTCTTGCAAGTTCATACAATCGTTTTCCCTCCTTTTTTATGGCCGAAAAAATAGGGGGTTTCTGATCGATTTCACCTAAAAACTGTTGTGCTGTTTCGTAGATCAGTTCGTTGGTAATGTGTGCCGTAGGAAACCGATGATCAATTTCAGTTTCCAAATCATAACTGGGTGTTGTTGCGCCAATGGTAAAACTACCGGTATATTCTTTTACTTGTCCCTGGTACACATGAATTTCTTTGGTCTGTTTTCCAGTACAAATAATTAACAAACCTGAAGCCAGTGGATCTAAAGTTCCTGCATGGCCCACCTTTATTTTTTTAATTTTAAAGCGTTGTTTGATGTGCCAACGAATTTTATTTACTGCTTGAAAAGAGGTCCATTCCAGCGGTTTGTCAATGAGTAATACTTGCCCTTTTTTATATGCTTCTTCTGTCATTTAGTTGAATAATGTATATGATATTGCTGCAATTCCAACAATCGCACAATAGAAAGAGAAATAAGAAAGATTGCTTTTTTTTACCAAAGAAATCATCCATTTACAGGCGAGTAATCCTGCCACAAAAGCCGTTATAAAACCCACTGCGATCGGACTACTATCTGATGACTGAAAATTTAAATCACCACTTAAGACATCTTTTCCAATTTTACCAAAGATTAAGGGAACCACCATTAAAAAAGAAAAACGTGCTGCTTTTGTTCTGTCAATTCCTAATAGTACGGAAGCGGAGATGGTTGCTCCAGATCTAGAAATCCCCGGCAACATGGCAATGGCTTGTGAAAGACCCACAAGTACTGCATTTGAGAAGGAAACTTTTTTATGGGTGTTTTTTGCTTTGTCTGCCAATAGTAGTAAGACTGCTGTGAGGAGTAACATAAGGCCAACTAACAATACATTTCTACTGAAAAAAGCGGCCAATTGTTTTTCAAAAAGCAATCCAATAAACACAGCAGGAATCATAGAAATCACAATTTTAATAGAAAATTTGGTCGCTTCATTCCACTTGAATAGCATCAATCCTTTGAAAATTTCAAGGACTTCTTTTCTAAAAATGACGAGTGTACTCAATGCAGTTGCAAAGTGTAAAACAACGGTAAACGTTAAGCTTTCTTCTGGGACCGATGTATCTCCTAAAATTACTTTTGCCAACTCTAAGTGTCCGCTCGAGGAAACGGGTAAGAACTCTGTAAACCCTTGAATAATTCCAAGAACGATCGCTTCTATAATTGACATAAATTAGTGCTTCGGATTTGCTAAGATGGCATAGATTTCAATTCCCAATCCAATTATTACTAGGGTGGGTGCTAATCGAATTCGCTGCCAATTGTAGATTTCTTCATTAAAAACAGTTGGATCATCACTTCCTCCACCTGCCATGAAAACATAGCCCAAGGCAATTACAAATAAACCTACCAACATAATAATGTAGTTTCTTTTTCCGAATAAAAATGCTTGTTTTGTTTCTTTTTTAGCCTTCATATTTAATAATATAATTCGTCAGTTCGTAAATTTAAAAAACGTTGCGTTGCAAAAAACGTACTTAATAATGTAATTACAAAAGCTGCCAAAACAACCCCACCAATCAAATATAGGATGGTTATATAGTCTTTTAATAATTCTAAAACGGGAATGTATTTGTCTAAGTAATAAATGATCACTGCCAGACCTAGTAAAGCGATAAAAGCACCGATCATGCCCAATCGAATGCTTCGCCAAAGAAAGGGTTTGCGGATAAATGATTTGGTAGCCCCCACCATTTGCATGGTTTTAATATTGAAGCGTTTTGAGTAGATGGTTAAGCGAATGGAACTGTTGATTAAAAGAATGGCAATTAAAGCAAAAAAACCACATAAAATAAACAACCAAAAACTAATTCGTTGGATATTTTTTGTGAGCAATTCAATCAAGGGTTTGTCATAAGAGACTGCTGCAACAAAGAGGTTTTTATTGAATTTTTTTTCTAAAGCTAGCATTTTCTCTGAAGTAACAAAGTCTGCTTTTAAATAAATATCGATCCCATTTTTTAGTGGGTTTCCACCTAAAAAAGTTAAAAAATCTTCTCCAATTTCTCTACTGTAATCTCTTGCTGCTTGTTTTTTTGAAACGTACACAATTCTTTTTGAGAAGGTTTCTTCTCGAAGCGCGGCACAGAATTGATCAATTTGTTTTTTCGAAACTTCATCTTTTAGAAACAGATTGATAGCTACTTTTTCTTTAAAATGATTCGCAACCTTGGTCGATTTTAACAAGACCAATCCCAAAACACCAACCATAAACAATACAAGGGAAATACTAATAACCACAGAAAAGTAAGAGGAGGTTAAGCGTCTTTTTTGGTATGTATTGAAGTTGGAAGACATGTTTTTACGAGTAATTAATGGCTGGCAATATACAAAGAAGCAATTAGAATTTTAAGGCTAAACCTTTCGAATCTTTTAACTAAATCTTAAAATTTATACTTCTATTTCTTGACAGAGTTCAATTAAAACCCCGTGGGTAGTTTTTGGATGTAAAAAGGCAACAAGTTTGTTGTCGGCACCTTTTTTTGGAATTGCATTTAACACAACAAAACCGGCTGTTTTTAAACGGGCTATTTCAGACTTGATATCTGATACCGCAAAGGCAATATGGTGCACACCTTCCCCTTTTTTAGCAATGAATTTCGCAATCGTGCTCTCTGGATTTGTTGCTTCTAGGAGTTCTATTTTGTTGGGGCCAGCTTTAAAAAAAGAGGTATTTACTCCCTCACTTTCCACTGTTTCAGTTTTGTAATGAGCAACTCCTAGAAGTGCAGCATATACTTCATTTGCTGCTGCAAGGTCTTTTACGGCAATGCCAATATGTTCTATTTTATTCATGTTGTAAAAGTAAAAAAAAAGGGGCAGTATACTGTGATTGTTTTTTATGAGTATCTGTCAATTGCTGTACTCAGATTATTTTTTGGGTACAAAATAGAATTCGTAAGATTTGATGGCTTCAAAAAGTCATGAAATAAAATACAATTTACAGCAACAAATATTGGAAACCTATGGGCACCAATGTAATTTGTCGTAAATTTGCGGCATGGAAGAAACAAACAGACAGCGAAAAATTGCAGGAGTGCTTCAAAAAGACTTGGTAGACGTTTTACAAAAAGCGGCTCAAGACGGCATGAAAGGAATCTTGATTTCGGTTTCTAAAGTGCATGTAACCTCAGATTTAGGCATTGCAAAAGTATATTTAAGTATTTTTCCATCTAAAAATAGAGATGAGATTGTAAAGGGTGTACAATCCAATACCCCATTAATTCGTCATGAAATGGCACGAAGAACTAGACATCAGTTGCGTAGAATGCCCGAATTGTTGTTTTTTGGAGATGATACCTTAGATTATATCGAAGAAATAGACAAGTCTTTGAGCGGTCAAGACGAAAATCCAATCGAAAATCCTTCCATACTTCCAAAACGGAAAAGAAGTTAGTAATTCATTTTTATTTGGTATATTTCAACTTTATCAAAACAAAAAATTGAACTTTTCCTACTACATCGCAAAACGGTATTTATTCACAAAAACAAGTAATAATGCCATCAATATCATTACAATCATTGCCTCTTTTGGAGTGATTGTAGGCGCATTGGCTTTGTTTATTATTCTTTCTGGATTTTCGGGTTTACGTACCTTTAGCTACACCATGTTAGATGCTTCGGATCCCGATATAAAAATTACAGCAACCCAAGGGAAATCTTTTTTAATGACCAATACTTTTTCTAAGGTTTTGGATGCAGATGCCTCCGTTGCGATCTATTCGAAAGTAATTGAAGAACGTGTTTTTTTAAAGTACAACAACAAAGAAGTCATTGCTTTTATCAAAGGAGTTGATTCGAATTTCAATAAGATAACTCAAATAGATGCTGTCTTAGACATGGGAACATGGCTAGACGATCGGTATCTCAATACGGCTGTGATTGGCAATGGAATTTCATACAAACTCTCTTTGGGTGTACTCAATTTTGGCAAACCTTTAGAAATATATGTACCAAAACCTGGCGTCCAATTCATGACAGCAAGCAATGCCTTTTCGAACGTAAATGTTCAAATTGTGGGCACCTATTCTGGAACCGAGGATTTTGCAAATAAATATGTTTTTGTCAATTCTCTTGTGGCCAGAGAATTGTTGGGTTTTGAGGCAAACCAAATTACGGCTCTGGAATTGAAACTTGTAAATGATGCCGATGCCGATGCAGTTGCGAAACAACTTCAAAAGGAATTGGGCACTGCCTATCAAGTAAAAACCAAAGCACAATTAAATGCATTGTATTACAAAGTCATTAATACAGAGAATTTTGTTTCCTATCTTATTTTTACCTTGATTGTAATCATTGCATTGTTCAATGTTATTGGTGCAATTATCATGATGATTATTGAAAAGAAAAGCAATCTAAAAACACTGTTTAACCTTGGCGTTACCATTAAAGAAATCAAACGAATTTTTGTTTTACAAGGGTTTTTGCTCACTTTTTTTGGCATGCTGATTGGACTTTCAATAGGGGTTGTTTTAGTCTTTTTACAACAAGCGTTTGGTTGGTTTAAAATTGTAGGTGAAATGCCCTATCCAATTGAATTTCGATTTTCAAACCTGTTTATTGTCATTTTTACCATTACTATTTTAGGGTTTTTAGCTTCTACAATTGCTGGGAGTCGAATTTCCAAGGAATTTATAGATCAATAATACGATGAAATACGTTCTCAAAATTGGCGTGCTTTTTTTTCTGTCTTTTTTTATTTTTTCCTGTAGTAGTGTTTTAAAAGTAAACTGTAAAAAGAATCCGTTTGAAGAATTAGACAGTTTGCAACGCACCAAAAAGGCAAGAAATTTTACTGCTGTAAAACCAGTAGGTTGGTACAGCCATCAAGCTGCGACGGGAGCACTTGCCTATTCGATTGATCGAAAAAAACTCTTACAGAGCAATCCTCCAATACTTCATCGTCCAGAAAATGACGACCCAAAAAGAAATGTTGCTTTTCTAAGTATTTCAAATACTCGTGTGAGGAATCCTTGTAAAACGGAGGTTACTTTGGAAGATTATCTGCATTTTTTTATTTCAAACAAAAAGAGATGGTCTGGAAACAAAGCCTTCAACTACATCTTATTGAAATCAAATCATAACCGCTATGGGAAGGTCTATATTGTGAAATATGCATACAAGAATGATGCTATTTTAGACAAAGAAAAAAAACCACTACTTACTAAGAATGTTGTTTTTCTCTTGTTTAAAGACCAAATTGGCTATGAAATTTATTATGGGGCAGACGCCAAGATGTTTGAAAGGTTTTTGCCTGTTTTCGAGGACGTGGTAAAAAGTTTTGTTATCAAAGAAGCTGCTAACTAAAATCTGGGATCCGCATATTGCCAAACTTTTCTTGTACCTCGTCAAAAGCAGCAAAAACATCTTCAGCAGCATCTGAAGTCACCATTTTCATACGGTGTTCTTTAAAATGGGGGATTCCTTTGAAGTAGTTGGTATAATGTCTTCGGGTTTCAAAAACACCCAAAACATCTCCTTTCCAGTCAATGGCCATTTGCAAATGACGTCTTGCCATTTCTGTACGCTCTGCAATGGTAGGTTTTTGCATGTGTTCTCCCGTTTCAAAGAAATGTTTTACTTCTCTAAAAAACCAAGGATATCCAATAGAAGCCCTTCCAATCATGGCGCCATCGAGCCCATAATTGTCTCGCATTTCCATGGCTCTTTCTGGGGAGGTAACGTCTCCATTTCCAAAAACAGGAATGTGCATTCTTTGGTTGTTTTTTACCTGAGCAATCGGTTTCCAATCCGCATCGCCTTTATACATTTGTGCACGCGTTCTACCATGAATAGAAATGGCTTTACACCCCACATCTTGCAAGCGTTCTGCTACTTCTACAATGCGAATAGAATCGTGGTCCCAACCCAAACGGGTTTTTACTGTAATGGGTAAATCGGTATGTTTTACCATGGCTTCGGTAAGTGAAACCATTAAGTCAATGTCCTTTAAAATACCTGCACCAGCACCTTTAGAAACAACTTTTTTTACAGGGCAGCCAAAGTTGATATCTATAATATCTGGATTGGATTTTTCAACAATTTCGATAGTACGCAGCATCGAATCTAAGTTGGCGCCAAAAATTTGAATCCCAACGGGACGCTCTTTCTCATAGATGTCTAATTTCATCACACTTTTTGCAGCATCACGAATCAATCCTTCTGAAGAAATAAATTCAGTATACACAACATCCGCACCGTTTTCTTTGCACAAAGCTCTAAAAGGAGGGTCTGAAACATCTTCCATAGGGGCTAATAAAAGCGGAAAATCGGGGAGTTCTATGTTGCCTATTTTTACCAAAACTGATTATTTTTTTGCGAAATTAGTGTTTTTAATCTTCAAAACCCAAATTCCATAGCAACCAAGAAAAAGTTCTCCAAAAGTTCCGAAAAGCAATCCAAATGTTGGGGTGCCGTCTAATAAGATGCTCAACAATCTTCCAACACCTAAACCAAGCATAAATAGCATGTTTGTGAGCACTGCAATTTTGAAATAGTGTTGTTTAAAAATGCCGAGAATCCACAACATAGCAAACCCAAGATACAACCCCATAATGGCCTTGAAAAAATTGTGCTCGTCAATAGTGTTTGGCTGTATATCGAATTGTGAAGCCGGATTGAATCCGTAGACCAAAGAAATAGGAATGACAATGATGACCGAAATGATCAAATGTATTTTAGTCTGCAATGCTTGTTTTGTAAGGGGCATTTTATCGTTCTTAAAAAACACGTACAACGTTAAATCCAAAGAAAATAATTCCCTCAGACCAATCACCCTCCGCATTGCTCAGGAAACCTGGTTCATTGGTAGACTGTGCGTTGGTGAAAAGCAATTGAAAAACATGTCCGCCCGTTTCTAAATCCATACCAATGGTTAATGGATTGTTGTAAATAGAGTGTGTATTTCTGTTAAAATTATAGGCATAATCCATATTGATGCTTACGCGCTTGCTCACTTTCATTCTTCCGCCAAAACCCATTAAAAGCTGATTGTGATTTGCGGCAGCTACTTCATTTAAGTCTTGTAAATTTTGCCTCACATAACTAGGTGCCAGTAAGAAAGAGAACTTCTCTGAAATTCTTTTTGAGATCAAAAACTGTGCAGCATAACTCATGCGATCTCCAAATTGTAAATCGGGCATTCTGTCCTTTTCAAGCGCTGCATTTACATTTGCAGTTCCGTAAAAGGCGATGTTCAATGGGAAGGTAGTGGATTGTTTTGCCAATCGAATTTTAATGGCCGAGGCATAGGTTTGGTTCAACGATTCCCTGCTTGCACTGAGTTGAATACCGTCCCAAAAGCTATACACCAATTGAATGTTTGTATTCGCATTGTCCAAGCCAAAAAAGGTTTCAAAACCATCTTTTACAGATCCAAATCTATGCGAAACGTAGAGGTATAAATCTCCTTTTGCAGCAATCTTTGTAGATTGTAAGTTTCCGATTTTCATGGCTTTGAAAGCGGGAAGTTCAAAGCGAGTTTCCGCCTCGGAAATATCGTTTAACTCCTCCATTAAATCATCTTGGGCTTTTAAACTTACTACACTTAAAAGGGCACATATTAAAAGGAAGTAGTTTCGATTCCTGTTTTTTACTTTTGAATAATACATTGATCTAATTTTAGTTCGTTTAATAAATCGTCATAACCAATAAAGCGACCTTTTATTTTTAGAGTTTGCTGTGCAACTACTATTTTTTGCTTTGTGCTAAACTGACAATAGACTTGATTGTTGAGTGTAATACCGTTTTCATCTTTTGAAGTAACAACTCCTTCCAAGACAACAACACGGTTTAGCCAATCCGTTGCATTTTCTTGAAATTTTGTAATAAAGGCGGTAGTTGTGCCTGTAAAAGCAACTTGTTTTGATTGGATTCCCGTTGGTGGTTTCATCAGATAGGTATAGCTCACATAACCAAAACAGCAAATGGCAAGAAGGAATACAATAAATTTATTTTTTTTCAACAAGTTCATAGTTTAATGTGATGTGAATGGTCTCTGCAATTTTCTTACGGACAATCTTTGGAATGGCAATGTCAAAATCTTGAGGGGCAACCGTAAATCCTGAGGAAAGGATTATTTTATCTCCATCAAGTGTTACCGTTGCGGTAGTGTTTATTTCTTTTTTCACGCCTCTAATCGTGAGTGTTCCGGAAAGATTGTATTCTTTTTGTATGCTTGCTTCTGTAAAATTGAAATCGGCTATTTCTCCTCTAAAAACTGCTTTTGGATACTTGTTCGAATCCATATAATTTTCATTAAAGTGCTCTTGCATAAGGGCCACTCTAAATTGAAAAGCGGTTATAAATAGCTGAGCGGCGATAGAACCCGTCCTGGTTTTTAAAATAACGGTTGTGCTCTTGTTTGTTGACTCTACGGGTTCAAATGCCGTTACTGAGGCTTTGAAATTGGTAGAACCTGTGCGTGTGAAATAGGTTTGTGAAACCCCAGAAATCGTCACCGAAAAGAATAAAAAAAAGAGTACTTTTTTCATGAGATTTAATTTTCTAAGAATCCGTCTGCCTTCCATTGGTCAATTATAGCCAGTTTTTCTGCAGATAAGATTCCGCTTTGTGGCATTGGATTTATTGTGCTATTCATTCTGTTGATAAGGGTGCCAAATTCTGCTTCTTCTCTTACTTGGCTGTAGTTAAAAAGTGGAATTCCACCAATTCTTGGTGTGGCAGTTCCATGGCAATTCAAGCAGTTGTTGTCTATAATTGTTTTTACATCGGTATTGTACTTAACCAACGTGGTAATTGGTGCAGGATCTTCTTCTAAAGGGATTTCTGTGGTAGTACATTTTGCAGCAAAAAGACAAAAAAAGCTGACCATCAGTAGTTTGTAATGTTGTGTTTTCATTTTCAAAAGTCTTTAATACTCAAATATAAGCTTATTTCGTTTAAAAATAGATTTCCTTTTCTAATTCCTTTTCGGCTCTTTTTACGATCACTTTTGTTTGATCTCCCTTTTTGAATCTAGACAAAGCCCGCATATAACTCATCATATCTACGACCAAGCTATCTCCTAGCTGAAGGACAATATCTCCTTTTTGTAGCCCTGCTTTTTGTGCTGGTTTGTCTGCTGAAACGCCATCAATACGCATTCCTCTTCCGTCAAACAAATAATCTGGAATCACACCAAGGCCAACCTTGAATCGCGGTGTTTCTTCGCTTTCATTTTTTGTTTTTCTGAAACGAAGTTTTCCATTATTGTCTAAGTCAGAAATGATTTCAAATAAGTACTTCCCAAGGGTTTCCATTCCATTGTAGTTGAGTTTTTCTGCATCATCTCCGGGTTTGTGATAATCTTCATGTTGTCCTGTAAAAAAATGCAAAACGGGAATGTCTGCCAAATAAAAACTGGTATGATCGCTTGGTCCCACACCCGATTCGCGTTGTACTAGGTTAAAATGGTCGTTGTGTGCTTTTAAGACTTGCTTAAAAATAGGAGAGGTTCCTGTTCCATAGACCGCCAATGTGCTGTCTTTTTTTAAGCGTCCTACCATGTCCATATTCATCATATAAGATACTTTGTTGATGTCTATCGTTGGATTTTTCACAAAATAATTTGAACCTAATAATCCCATTTCTTCGCCAGAAAAGGCTATGAATAAATAATTGTTTCGGGTATTTTTAGTTTTCAATTTGGCTGCAAGATGTAACATAACCGCAACACCAGAGGCATTGTCGTCTGCACCGTTGTGAATGGCTTTTAGAGTGTCCCTGTATAAAGAGCCCTCTCCACCAAAACCCAAATGATCGTAATGCGCTCCTATAACAACAGTGTTTTCGACATTGTTGTCTATAAAACCGAGTACATTATTCCCCGTAATTGTTCCATCGCCATTCACATCAAATTTTACTTCTCCGTGCGGATTTGTTTTTGGCAAAAAGGTAAAAGCTTGTAAAAAACCATTGGTCCCTTTTGGAGACAATCCCAATTCTTTAAATCGATTTTGAATGTATTGTGCCGCTTTTTTTTCACCTTTAGTGCCTGTTTGTCTTCCTTCCAATTCATCTGAAGCCAAATAGGTAACGTCTTCTTGGATTCGAGTTTCTTGATGAGTTTCTGGTTTACAGGAAATTAAAAAATATAAAAAGATTAAAAATAGGATGTTTCTCATGATGATAAATATTATTTTCGCGAAGTTAATTAATAAATAAGAAAATGAAAATTGTTCATCTATTCGTAGTTGTATTGATACTAATGTCCTGTAAAAATGGAACAAAAAGTACCCTTCCAGCCTCCGTTGATAATGTTGCGGCTGCTAATTCGCTAATTTATCCAGAAGAATCGCATTTTAAAAGCTTACGGCAAGTAACTTTTGGAGGTGATAATGCAGAAGCCTACTGGAGTTTTGATGACCAACAATTGGTGTTTCAATCCAATAACAAAGCGTGGAATGTAAGTTGTGATCAAATGTTTTTAATGCAGGCAGATGCTTCGTTTGAAACACAAATGCCCCCTATGATTTCCACAGGAAAAGGACGTACTACCTGTGCTTATTTTTTACCAGATAACAAACACATCATTTATGCATCTACGCATTTGGTGGATGACAATTGTCCTGAAGTGCCTTTGCGCAAAAACGGAAAATACATTTGGCCTGTTTATGATAGTTTTGACATTTTTGTGGCCGATTTACAAGGCAATATCGTACAGCAATTAACCAATGAAAAAGGGTACGATGCAGAACCTACAGTGTCGCCCAAAGGAGATAAAATTGTCTTTACATCGACCCGAAGTGGCGATTTAGAATTGTATACCATGAATATTGATGGATCTGATGTACAACAAATCACAGACGAATTGGGCTATGATGGAGGTGCTTTTTTCTCCCCAGATGGGTCAAAAATTATTTTCCGATCTTCTAGACCAAAAACACCAGAAGCCATCAAAGCCTACAAAGATTTGTTGGCAGAAGGTCTTGTGGAACCTACAGAAATGGAGCTGTATATTTGTAATGCAGACGGTTCTGAACTTCGCCAACTAACCGATTTAGGAAACGCAAATTGGAGCCCATTTTTTCATCCCTCTGGGGAGAAAATTTTATTCTCTTCCAATTTTGAAGCCGAAAGAGGGTTTCCATTCAACCTATATTTGATAGATATTGATGGGAAAAACCTAGAGAGAGTTACACATGGAGAAACTTTTGATGCGTTTCCTGTGTTTTCTAACGATGGTAAAAAACTGGCTTTTTCTTCCAATAGAAACAATGGTGGAGGTCGTGATACCAACTTATTTATTGCAGAATGGCAAGATTAAAATCGCAGTAGCACTCCCTATTTTTATGAAAGGTTTTAGAAAAGAATTTTTAAGGCTGTAAGTTTGTTTTATTGCAATTTTTTTAAACTCAAAACAACTATCTTTGCACCTTCAAAGAACTCAAATTTAACAAATGAAGAACATTCGAAACTTTTGCATTATCGCACACATTGATCATGGTAAAAGTACATTAGCAGATAGGTTGTTAGATTTTACTGGTGCAGTAAACGATCGAGAAAAGAAAGCACAGTTATTGGACAATATGGATTTGGAGCGCGAACGTGGAATTACCATTAAGTCGCATGCCATTCAAATGGATTATATGCACAATGGAGTCCCGTTTGTTTTAAACTTAATTGATACGCCGGGTCACGTAGATTTTTCTTACGAAGTTTCTCGCTCTATCGCTGCCTGTGAAGGGGCATTGCTTATTGTGGATGCAGCCCAAAGTATTCAGGCACAAACCATTTCAAATTTATACCTTGCTTTAGAAAACGACTTAGAAATAATCCCTGTTTTAAACAAAGTAGACCTACCTTCTGCCAACCCAGAAGAAGTAACGGATGATATTGTAGATTTATTGGGTTGTGATCCTGAAGATGTAATCCATGCCAGTGGAAAAACAGGTTTTGGTGTTGATAATATTATTCAGGCAATTATAGATCGCATTCCGGCTCCAGAGGGAGATGTTGATGCTCCATTACAAGCTTTAATTTTTGATTCTGTTTACAATTCCTACCGGGGTATTGAAACCTATTTTAGGGTGTTAAATGGAGAAATTAAAAAAGGACAGCGCATTAAGTTTATGGCAACCAATAATGAGTATTTTGCCGATGAGGTAGGAACTCTAAAACTAGAACAAGTTGTCAGAAAATCTGTAAAAGCAGGAGATGTTGGGTATCTAATTACAGGAATTAAAACAGCAAAAGAAGTAAAAGTAGGCGATACCATTACAGATGCTGTAAACCCAACAACAGAAATTATAGAAGGTTTTGAAGATGTAAAGCCAATGGTTTTTGCAGGTATTTACCCTGTAGATACAGAAGATTATGAAGAATTGCGTTACTCGATGGAGAAATTGCAATTGAATGACGCTTCTTTGGTCTTTCAACCAGAAAGTTCTGCCGCCTTAGGCTTTGGTTTTCGATGTGGTTTTTTAGGAATGTTGCACATGGAAATTATTCAAGAACGTTTAGAACGTGAATTTAACATGACAGTGATTACAACAGTTCCCAACGTCTCTTACCATGCGTACACCAAAAAGAATCCCGATGAAATGATTCTTTTAAACAATCCAACAGACTTGCCAGATCCTTCTCGATTGGATCGTGTAGAGGAGCCTTTTATTAAAGCGTCGATTATTACAAAATCAGATTTTGTAGGACAAGTTATGAGTTTGTGTATCGAAAAACGAGGAGAAATTACAAATCAAACATACTTAACAACAGAACGTGTAGAGCTTACCTTTGATATGCCTTTGGCGGAAATTGTATTTGATTTTTACGATCGATTGAAAACAGTATCCAAAGGGTATGCTTCTTTCGATTATTCTCCTATTGGGATGAGAGGATCGAAACTAGTTCGGGTAGATATTCTTTTAAATGGATCTCCAGTAGATGCCCTCTCTGCGTTATTACATGCAGACAATGCGTACTCAATTGGAAAAAAAATAGTTGAAAAATTGAAGCAATTAATACCAAGGCAGCAGTTTGATATTCCAATTCAGGCAGCCATTGGTGCCAAAATTATAGCAAGAGAAACCACCAAAGCATTGCGTAAAGATGTGACAGCAAAATGTTATGGAGGAGATATTTCTCGAAAACGAAAGTTATTGGAAAAGCAGAAAAAAGGGAAGAAAAGAATGCGTCAGGTAGGAAATGTAGAAATTCCTCAAGAGGCATTTATGGCCGTTTTAAAGTTGAATGATTAATTCAGTTCACCACTAATTTAGCGAAAAAAAACCTCCTTTTGAGTCTCAAAAGGAGGTTTTTTTATGGATTTTTAATGTGTTATAATTTGATGAATTTACTCGTAAGATGCCTATTTTCAGTAATAATAGAAATAAAATATAGCCCTTTGGGTAATTGAGCGACACTTCTAGCGGTTTCGTTGCCAGAAAATTTTAAAATTTCTTTCCCAGTAGTATCAGTTATTACGATGCTTTTAGCCGTCAAATGCGCCTCCATAGGGATGTTGAGAAAATCTCCAACAGGGTTTGGGCTTATTTTGAGATTCTTTGAAAAGAAGGGGTATTTTGGAATTCCCAATGAATTGCCAAGCCTACATTCATAGGTAATTGTATCTTGATCAATGCCAAGTGAGGCAACCGAAACTTCAATTCTCAAACTTCTAAAAACAAGGTTACCGTTTGTATTATCAAAGTAAATAAAAATGGTGATTGTTGCAGTTCCAACATTTCCAAATACAGCATATGCTAAGTCCATACTTTGCACACTTTTTATTCGAGTTACGGTGCCACTAAATGCACCTTGCCCAAGATCATTGGTTGAAAGTGTTCCATGGGCGTCCATCGTTGTTTCAATAT
>Ga0206677_10000413_pt1 | contig 40337 bp, 35 predicted proteins | sample M130m12015metaG_FD_155475 | JGI IMG/M metagenome (GOLD analysis project Ga0206677, IMG submission 155475) | Ammonia-oxidizing marine archaeal communities from Monterey Bay, California, United States - M1 30m 12015 | ecosystem: Environmental > Aquatic > Marine > Intertidal zone | place: USA...
CAAAAGAATTTAGAGATGATGCTACTCGCTAAGCACGGCGGTGGAGTTGGTATCGGAGTTAATCAAATTAGACCCGCTGGCGCAACAATAACAGGTAATGGAACATCAGACGGAGTTGTACCCTTTTGTAAAATATATGACTCAACAATACTCGCGACTAATCAAGGATCAGTCAGAAGAGGAGCAGCATCGGTTAACATCAATATTGAACACGATGATTTTGAAGAGTGGCTTGAAATTAGAGAACCTAAAGGAGATGTTAACAGACAATCACTTAACCTACATCAATGCGCAGTTGTGGGTGATAAGTTTATGCGACGCCTTGAACAAGGAGATGCGAATGCTAGGACTAGATGGAGTAAACTACTTAGAAAGCGAAAAGCAACTGGGGAACCGTATATATTATTTAAAGGAAACGTTAACAAAGCAAATCCAAAAGCATATAAAGAAAACGGATTAAAAGTTCACATGACGAATATATGTAGTGAAATAACACTGCATACAGATGAGTCGCACAGTTTTGTTTGTTGTCTATCATCATTAAACTTAGCAAAATATGAAGAATGGAAAGATACTAATCTTATTTACGACGCTATATGGTTCCTTGACGGCGTCATGGAAGAATTTATTCAGAGAGCGAAAGGACTTAGAGGATTTGAGAATGCAATACGATCAGCTCAAAAGGGAAGGGCCTTGGGCTTGGGGGTCCTTGGATGGCATACATATCTCCAGGAAAAAGGTATTCCTTTCGAAGGTCTACTTGCTCAGTTTGAGACTAGGAAAATTTTTAGCCAAATTAAGATTGAAAGCGAGAGAGCTTCCATGGCACTTGCTGAAACTTATGGTGAGCCTCTGTGGTGTGCTGGCACTGGTTATCGCAATACTCATTTGCGTGCCGTTGCTCCTACTGTCAGCAATAGTAAACTCTCCGGAAACGTAAGCGCGGGTATAGAGCCTTGGGCTGCCAATGTATTCACGGATCAGTCAGCTAAAGGAACTTTCATAAGAAAAAATCCTACGCTTGTAAAATTATTAAGAAAGCATAAAATTAATACAAATGAAATATGGGATAAAATATTGGCTGACGGAGGCAGCGTGCAGGATGTCGATGCTTTGGATAATATTACTATGGGCCATGGCATTCCAGCTAAAGAAGTTTTTAAAACTTTTAAAGAAATTAATCAGTTGGAATTAGTGAGCCAAGCTGGACTTAGACAGCAATATATAGATCAATCAGTTAGTTTGAATTTAGCTTTTCCAAGTGAAGCTACGCCTAAGTGGCTTAATAAAGTTCATTTTGAAGCTTGGAAAAAAGGAGTGAAGACTTTGTATTATACTAGAACAGAGAGTGTTCTACGTGGGGATATTGCACAACAGGCAATGAGTGAAGATTGTCTTGCGTGTGATGGTTAGTTAGTTAGTTAGTTTGATAGGGGCGCTGTGGTGGCGCCTCTATTTTTATTTTATTAAATTATGAAAAAGTTATTATTATTATTAGTACTTACATTTTCTTGTACACAAGAAGACCTTAGAATTACATTACAGGAACCGCAAAATGATTTTGTTTTTGCTGGTGTGTGGATAAAAAAGTCATTTAGATCTCAGGCTTGGATTATTAATCAAGGCACCGGGGAATTTTCAAATCAAGGCAATATGTTTTATATACCCATTACTGCTAGCAATGAGGATAGCTGGTCTATTGATGATGCGACCGCGGAATATGACTGGACTATTGAATCTATTAATGGCCAAAATATATTAACAGTAGCAGGAGGTTATGAGGGACAAGATGAGATTGTAATAGAAAACCTGGGAGACTATTGCTTTGAAGAATGGTATTCTTTAGCTATAATAGACGAATGGTATGTGCGTGTTGATTCTATGTGTGATTAATTATTGCCTATCAAAGAAACAAATGACATCCTCGTACTCAACGGCTACATCGAAACTAGGGCAAGCTTTTGCAGCAAACTCATTATGACCATGCAACGTTGCATCTGGATAGTCTTTCATTAAGTTCATTATAAGCTCATATAGTGAACTTTTTTGTTTCTCTGTTCTAGTATCAAGAGGTTTAAAGTTAACGCAATCAATTCCACCTACGTATGCTATACCTATTGAGTTTTTGTTTAATCCTTTTACATGAGCACCGCTTCTTTCAACTGGCCTACCTTTAACAACAGATCCATCTAAGTAAACTAGATAATGGTATCCTATATCAGACCAACCGCGGCCGTCCACATGCCATCTACGCACATCTTCTACGGTTGTATGTCTACCTTCCGGCGTTGCAGTACAATGCAAAATTACTTTATTAATCTTCCTCACGAACTTTTGACCATTTTGATATAGTATAACCTATAGTTACAACTAGTAGTATTATTTTCAACCAATCTTCTATTTGAGTAAATGTAGTCACTCCTAATGTGCTTCCGTTTATAGCGTATAATTTTATTTCTTGTAGACTCATTTTTTCTTTTTATATCTGCTTACTCTACCCTTAGTATTCTTTTCTTTTTGTCCTCGGGCTTTTTCAGCGGGGGTTAATTCACTCCACGTAGACGGTGTGTCTTTGGATATTTTTTTGGTTGGACGAAATGTATTTTCGCCTTCAGTGTAATCTTCATTACCTTTAGGTGTTTTCCACTCCTCCTTAAACCAACGCTTAAGGGCTAAACCTTTTTCCGTTTTTCGTACTTTAAACGGAGATCCTTTCATTTGAAATCCCATAATTATTTATTACAACTTTTGTTATGTTTAAACCATACACCGCATTTACATTTTATATAATAAACAGCGGTTGCTACAAACGGGGTAGATGCGATAGCAGTAAAAATATTAGGGTGCCAGTGCTCTCCGCATAAGCCAAACGCGTGACGCAAAGCCTCTATCATTTTATATTACCTCCTCTTTTTCTGCATTTTGCTATATATCCAGAAGCGTAAGCCGAAGGAAATTTGTCGTACTTAGCTTTAGCTTTGCGGTAGCATGCGTCTTTTAATTTTATAGGAGACTTAAAACTTCCTCCTGATCCATCAGCGTTCATAGATATATCCATAGTGTCTTCGTGAATGCCTCTTGTTTTTACTTTTTTAGTTATTGGTATACTCATTATTTTCTGTTTTGTCTTCTTGTTTCCGCAGCTTTTCTAGCTGAAGCTCTACGTTTTTCTATTTTAGCATCCATATATGCGTTGTACTCGGCTTCAGTCATATTGGCTACTCTTTGTCTTTCTTTTTCTTTATTCTCTTCTCTTGTTTTCTTAGCTTTAACTTTACCTTGCTCTTTTCTTTCTAGCTTAGCTACAGCTTTTATCAAATCAAACTCTTCGTTTTTAGCGCCAACATCCCAAGTTCTCCACCCTAATGCTAAAGCGACTCTTTGAAGCTTTGTATTCCTAGCGTCTAATGCCTCGGCTATACCTTGCGCTTCCATTATAGCCCTGTCTAAAGGTATATTCAATGTAGCTGATGCAACATTACCAATTATACTGTATGACGGAGATAAGTTAAATTCACCATCAATAGTAACATCCCACGGGTGCTTTTTAATTACGTCTTTATCAAACCTGTATGTTTGTATACCAGAATATATTTTTCTAAGCTTAGACCCAATTGGAGGTGATATGTTGGCTGCTTCAATTATAGTATATGTATGATCAGCTTTAAACCCTTTTTTCTCTTGCTCTTTAAACTTCATTATGGTATTCTTTAAAGTAGACACCACTGCTCCATACATACCTGTACCTCTTAGCACAGAATCAACCATACCGTTAAGTATTCTAGTGGCTTTCTTTTCTTGAATAGCTGAAGCTTTTTCATCGTCCTCTTCATCTTCATCAAACCCTGGTATTAAAGCAAACAAAGCGTTTTGAAGAGCGTTAAATATAAAGTTTTGTACAGCCCCATAATACAATATCTTAGACACATGAGTCTTAGCGTCCCCACGGCCGTTTATAAGATCCTGAGCGGACTTTTTCATTAAACGAGTGTATTGCATAGGCGTATTCTGAAAAGCCAATATAAGACGTCCTGCTGTACTTCTTTGTTGTTGCGAAACCAAAGCTGGATCACCCGACTGTTGTGCTTCGTCTGATAATTTGCTAAAATCTGCAAAAGCCTTTGTTTCAGCGTCAGCTTTACTCATACCTTCTTTTATATATGTATTAACTCTGTTTCTATAAAGAGTGGCTCCACCGGCGGCAATTGCAAAACTATCCGCTATTTGTGTAGGTGTAAAACCTATCTTTAATAGATAAGACACTACTGCATTTACTTTATCTTTAGAGTCTTTAGCAGCATTAGCAATCTCTGATTCTTGTACGTCTGATTTTAAACCACTTCTACGTTGCTTTAACTTGTCAGAGTTAAATATCATGGCAAAATCTTTCCAGTATTGTGGTTGGTTTGCAAACGCAATAGCAGCTTTAACTGGATTGTTATCTGACCAGTTTATAAAGTTAGCAGAAGAAAGTGTTTGCAATATAGCCGATCTTCTGTTAAAGAACATTATTGTACCAACTGAATTATTAACCCAGTTATTCCATGCGTTAGTAATCTTGTTTGATCCCTGTGTTCTGTTGCTACCTGTTTTCATAGCGTACAAAGCATCCTCGATAGCATCTCTACTTGATCTACCATAAAGAGCTTCAATTTTGTTTAAGCTTTTCTCGTCAAAGATTTCATCAGCATTATTAATAAACTCTTCTAAGTATTCTTTTCTGTTTTTCTTTTCTGTTAAACTGTTTAAATCACTTAAAGTTGTCTGAGCGTCCCAGTATTCACCAGGCTCGGTCCATTGATCTTTTTTAGATATTAATAACAAACCATCAGCAAATCCTTTAAGGGCAGGATCGTTAGCTACCATCGCGCTAAGCTTAGCTCTATCTCTTTTTGATATACCAGGTATTTCAAAACCTGCTTGATCCCATAGATAAACTCTTATAGCTGCATCGAACGTATAGTCCCCGTCAGGTGTTAGCTTGGATAACCTTTTCTTTACAGACTTGAATTCTTTTAAAAGAGCTTTGGTATCGTTTTTAACTGTTTGACGATCTCTTTCCATTGCTGCAATACCTTTAAAGTAAGGATCCATTAATGCCTCTTCAAAGAACCTTTGATCGGCTTCGCCTTGTTTTCCTTTACCGGCAAATGTGTATTGTGTTAATCCTCTAAAGTCTTCAGCACTTGGTGGTATAAAGAATTTAAATCTTCCTTTCTTTTTACCTCTTCTTCGTGCTACAACTTTTGAAAAGTCTTTTACGGATTCAACGCCGGTTTGGCGCTCGATCATGTTATTAAACTCTTTACTTAAATTTTTACTGAATTTTATTTTAGCTTGTTGTACTTTACCTTTAACATCAAAGTTATCTAAAACATCTTGTACTGCTTTAACATTTTTAATAGCATCATCCGAAAAGTAAAAATCATTATAACCTTCAGCTACTTTATTAATCATCCAATCAGCCTTAGCTTTAGGTGATCCGTCCGCTAATCCTGTTATATTTTCAAGACGAACATTTAAGCCAATACCTTTTAAAAACTTGTGTATAGCAAATTTCGCATCCGCTGGTCTAGCTGTTAATATAAAAACATTTTCATTACCAAACTTTTTATTACGAGCCATAGCCTTTTCGAACATAGGACCTTTGTCTCCGTCTTTAACTTGAGAGAATTCTCTGAAATCAAACTCAGCGCCTCTAGCTTCTAAGTTACTAGACTCAGCAGCAAACTCAGTGGCATCAATTTTACCAACTTTATTTTTAGTTATACCAGCATAAACCTGATCTAAAAAGTCTTTAGGCAAAGGTTTACCGTATTCAATTGTCTCCGTATTAATTTCGTATAACCTATCTCCAAAATCTTTTCTGTATTGAGCTAAACTTGTTTGTACTTGATCATAAGTTTTCTCTACAATAAAATCTTTTAGTGATCTTTCTTTTCTAGCTCTGTTTCTTTCCAGTGCGGTTTCAAGAGGAGTCATGGCTACAACCATGTGTACCTCAAAACCTTGGTCTTCTAAAGCTTTTATTTTTTTAGTAGTAGCGTTATATGAAGCTCCGGTGCCATCTATAACCATGCCGTCACCATTTGTAGCATATTTATCAAACTTAGCTACAGCGGCTTTTCTTGCATCAGACCCTAGCTTGGATCGCATTGATCTTTGCTCTGCTGTGTAGTCCGATTCATTAGCAGGTAGTCCGACCTCTGTTTTCATAGCCTCTAAAGCTATATCTTGATTAACAACCTTGTACCCACGTCTACCTAGCTGTAATCCTTTACCTACGTTTGTTTTACCAGCACCAGGTCCACCAACCATAAATATAGCTTTTAGTTTAGTTGTACCCTCACTAAAACCGCCTTCTACATTAGGCATCGTATATAATACGTTCGACTTGGTGGTAGCTAGTGTGTCGTCAAAATCCCATACGCTGATACCTTTAGGGTTAATGGCATAGTCTTTTTTGTTTGCGTTGTTTATAGCTTTTTGTCCAGTTACTACTTTAGAAAATTCTTTAATGTCTATGTTCTTAGAGAACTTAATAGCTTCTGATCTTTCTTCTATTAATTCCGATGCTGGTCTTAAGTCGTAAGTGTACACAAACGTTTGGTCAGCCTTTGGCAATAGTAGTATTCTTTTATCCTTAAAAGGATTGTTCTTTCCGAAGGCGTCAACAAAATCCAGTGTTTCTCTTGTTTCTAACCATTGATCGTGGAATTCTAATATCTGATCAATCTTATAGTCAAGTTCAATTTCGCTTAAGTTTTCAAAAGCTAGCTCAGCAAATTCTAACATGCTACCAGCGTTGTCAGCTAAGTGTTCACCTTTGATGTTCCCCTGCGGTCCATCTTTAAATGTTATATATTTTAATCCTGTTAAAGATCTTAATCCTTTTACAGCATTGGTTTGTGCTTGTAGCATTTGAACGTAAGAGGCCGGTGTAATTTTTCCTTGGTTGACAAGATTTATTGCTGTCTTTATAATATGCTTAGCTAATATCTTGTTTTGTTGATTGGCTTCAGTTATTTCAGGAATATATTTTTTATACTCCTCTATTTTTTGCTCTGCTGTTTTGTCACTATTTAATAGCTTTCCAATTTTACCCATAACACCTATCTTAGAGTTCATGGGAGATACCTTGCTTATATCAAGATTAACCGGAAGGTTCTTACTTGGTTTTTGTTCACTTTGTAGATTAGATAGTGTATTGTAATATGGACCTGTTTCTCCTGGTATAGTTTTATTTGTAAGCTTGTCTTTCTTAGACTTAGCTGAATCTAAAAGTCTATTGTAAAAACCAAATCCATCAAAACCTATAACATCTGTAATAGTACTACCCAAGGTCTTACCTAAGGTTACCATATTATTTGCGAACTTATCTAATTGTGCTTTGTTACTTGTTTTTCTAGTTAATGCTTTGCCTGCCTCTATTTTAACGAAATCAGGTACTACATCAGACTTTTTAATACCTTGTAAGAACGCAACTATTGGTGCGTCTGTTACAAGACCATCATCAAAAGCACTTCTAACTAATACCCCAATGTCATCAAATTTCTCGTAATCTTTAGTGTTTAATAAAATGTTTCCATTCTCATCAATTACTTCATCAATACCTTTGCTTTGTGCTTCTCTAAATAATCTACCCGCCGCTTTTTGATAGCTTTTTTCTTGAATGTTTCTACTAAATTTCACATTACCTCTTTCGACTTGACGAGCAACCTCAGCGACGTAGTTGTCGAATAACTCAACACCTAATCTTTCTTGGTTAGCTTCAAAAGCCGCCGCTATTGGGCTATCTGGGTTTTGTAATTCTTGTGTAAACAGATCAAAAGAATATTCTTCAGCTAATGCTTTAGACACAGCTTCTTTACGACCTCTTATAACTTCACCATCTTTAAATAAGTAGCCAAGGAAATCTGCATCACTTACATTATTAATAGCATTAGGTACTCTACGTACTATTTCAGCGCCAGATGTTCTACCTGCTTTGTCTGTACCTACAGTTTCTCTGTCAATTTTTTTTCCTTGCCAATTATTTGTAAAGCTTCCATTAACTTGCTTTTGAACAGCAAAAGGCATTGATTGCATTAACCAAGTTGTGGTCATGTTCTCAAGTATAGGTTTTTTAAGCTTTAAGAAATTTCTCCTAAGTTCTCCACCCTTCTTAGCACCTAATGCTTTTTTAAATTCAATGTCAGCTTGCTTACCCATTTGCTTTTTAATCTCAGCAACAAGTGGGGTTACAGTTTTATTCTTAGAAACTTTTGTATCTAACCTTGATTTTAAAACTCGTACAGTGGATAATATTTTATCTTTTACAATATTAGTAGCTTCAACCGGAAGAGTCTTGCTATCTACTAAGTTTCTATATTGTTTTCTATCACTAGTTTTAACTGGTGTATCTACCGCTTCATCTTGGGCTAAGCCTTTTTGATCTTCAGCTTGCAGGTTATCTATAGAAGATAGATACATTCTTTCCTGCTGTGGCTTATTATACTCTTCTCTTACAACATCTTTGATTCTTAGAGATATACGACCATTTAAGAAGCCATATAGCTGCCCTCTACCGTCCCATTTCGTAGTCTCTTGGCCTAAATACATTTTCTCTACAACAGCGTCTGTAAAGCCATCTAATTGCTGAGGCTTTAAATTGAATCTTTTAGCAACTTGAGCTCTCACCATTCCAGGTAGCTCCATTGCAATATCAGTTTGCGCTTTAGCTCCTTTTAAGCTTTCTTGCGGTATCTTACCTAGATTGTCTTGTGCAGAAGCTAACGAGAATTTAGTCTTAGTTTCTTTTTTAGATTCCTCCTTAGCAACTTTCTGAGCAACTTTTATATTTCCTTTTAGAATTTTATCAGCTAGCCCTGTTATTTCTCCGCTATCAAATGATCTTGAAAAACTTTGTAATGCTTTAAAAACATCTTGACCTGTTTGTATACCTTCACTTTCTTTGCCTGGCACAATTTTTCTAAACTGATCTACAACCTTTTTAGAGAATGTTCGGTCAGCGCTCATGTCCACATTATAGGTGTACTCTAGCATGGTAGCTAGTTTTTCTTCTGCAATTTCTGCTGGGGAGAACTTATCTGCTGGATATTTTTTTTCTACCTCAGCAAACTTTTCTTTAGCTCCTTTAAAATTTTTAACCATATAACTTTCAAAGTTATTGGTAAGTCCTACAATATCTGCGTTACCCTCAACAAGCTTTTTAAATAGCGTAGCGTGACCTGTTTCATGTAGTATAGTTGCCCCTAGACCAGCTTCTACAAGATTGTTCTCTATTGTAAAAGCCATAGGCAAACCAAGTTCCGCTCCTATATAGTAGCCATTTACATTTCCTGCATCAACCGCTTCCTGTAATTGTTCTTTTAAAGCTTTTTTCTTATCAGGCTCTAAATTAGATTCGTCTATTATTTTTGTACCATACTTTAAAGCATCTTCCTGAGTTGTTACGTTTACGGTATTAAACATCAAATCTTTTTCAGTAGCCAGCTTTATCTGTATTTTCTTTTGCTTTGCTTTAGCAGCGGAATTGGTACTATTAGCAATTACACCGTTTTTTATAGCATTTGCTGCATCAATTTTATATTGAAATTTATTTATGAAGTTTAATTTTTGAGCTGCACTTAAATTAGGATTTGAGTTTGCTGCTTCTATACCCTTCTTATATTTGTAAGTTTCGGCATCAATGTCAAGTAGCAATCTTTTGTCGTTATTGCTTAGCTCGTCAATGCGGTTTTCAGCTAACTTTTTAGATTTTAAGTTTTCTATAATTAGGTTATCCGCTTCTTGCTGTAGCATGTTTAAAGTAGATTCTGCTTGCACGTCTCCTTCTTTAGGCATATTAGCGGTTATAGTATTCATTTGCTTTCTGATTTCAAATAGTCTTTCTGTTCTATTTGTTATCTTAGCAATTTCCCCATCACCGTTAAATGCTCTATATACATCTCCTGCTAAAACAGGCGCTTGAAAACCAAGCCCAGACATTATAGCTCCCGTAAGGTACGCTTCTCCGAGCCCGTCGGTTATAGCTATATCTTTATCTAATAAGTATTTATCGGTTGCGTTGTTTAAGAGCTGGGCCGCAAATTCAGCTCCACCTTCTTTATTAACATTAATACCGTATTTTGTTGCCGCTCTTTGGAAGCTAAATGGTTTTAAAGCGTAGTCATCAGCTATTTCAAACGCTCCTTTAGTAGCTTTCTTGAAATTGTTTTTACCAAACCCAAAGTATTTTAAAGCTCCTTTTGCTTGTCCAAGCGATACTCTTTCTGTAACATATTCGGCAGCTCCATACAAAACACCCGCTCCGTAAAACTCAAGAGCTGATATTTTTAAATCCGGGTCGTGTTCCATTTCCACTTGCATTTCATGGAACTTGTTTCCACCAGCAGCGGCTGATACAGCAATTAGACCAGCCCCGCCTGTTCCAACTGTTATAGCAGTGTTAACTGCTTGTTCAGAGAATAGGTCCAACATAAATTCTCCAAAGTCTTCAATGTCTTTAACTTCACCTAGCTGCTGCTTAGCTTTAGTCACATTTTCAATTTTCTCAACTTCTTTATATATGCTGTCTACCCCCATTTTAAATTGGAGGCTACCAAAAATATCACCTATTCCGCCAACCCCGCCTAAGTATACAGGTACATAAGTACCTTGATCTACGCCTGAGGTTCTTCTAATTATTTGTGATGGGCTTAATTCATGCAGCACACTACCAAGACCCGCCACTGTTCTAGCTACTGCTCCGGTTATTCTATTTGTAGCAACTTCGGTGTTGTTGTAGGTTCTTATAGACATATCTGCTAACACATCTAGTTTATCTGTAGAACCCTCCATTGCGTTTAAATCGTCAAAAGCTTTAGAATATACACCATAAGCTGTTTTCTGTGTATTAACTAAGTCGTTATAACGATCTACATCTTGTTGAGTTATAGAAGCAGCATTATTGGTGAATTTATTATTTAGCGAGTCTAGTTCTGCTCCTGTAGTTTCTAACACCCCGCTAAATGTATTTATGGTGTCTATAGAATTTTTATAATTCTCAACAGCTTGTTTTTTCTGTTCTTTAAATCCTGCTGTTAAAACAGCTCTTCCTGCTATATATTCTAATTCCTCATCTGTTTTAGCTAAAGAAGTGTTAAGCCCTTTTTTAATCCTGCGAAGACTGAACCAACTTCCAAAAACATCTTTTTCGTATTCCTCTAATATCTCCTCAGCCTTAACACGTAATACTTTTTCCTCTTCTTGTTGAACATAAAGTTCTTTTGCGCGCTTGGACCACTGCTCTTCCGGAACACTGTACATGTCGTACTCATTACTTGATGACTCAGCTAATTGTTTTTTAGCTACATCTATAAAGTCAGCATAAGCTGGTGTAAAGGTTTCACTAATAACCTCACCGGTCTGCATCATTTTGTCTAGCTTAGGATTGTATTCCCATGCTCGCTCAACATTTCTAACAGGAGTATTTGCTCTTTCCTCTATCTCTACCCTAGTTTCTTTAGGTATAACTATGTCATTTAAAGCAACTTTAGCTTTATTAAGCCTTACACTTTCTTCTGTTTGTATTTTTGGTGATTCCAAGGAAGTATCCTCCGAATTTAAAACCCCATTGGTGGACACTTGGTTTTGATCTGGAACTGCAGACGCATCCGTCTCCACAGCCCCGTTTTGAAAATCCTCTACAAGAGCCGCATCTGGATTTTTATATTTAAAGTAAGTAAGCTGGCTTTCTGAATAATCAGTAGTGTCAACTATTGTCCCGTTTGCTAATTTATATTTTGGCATAACTATTAAAGTGAATTATATTTTTTCATTAACTTATCTGTAAACTCCTTGCTACCTGGCTTTAGGTTTGGAAATTTTGATTTAATAAAATCTTCTGCTAATTCCATTTTCTCATTATTTACATTATTGTCAGGCGGTGTTGGTGTTGTTGTTGTTGGTTCACCAGATCCACCTCCAATAGCCACATACTTAATAGGATCGCCTGGGTTGTAAGGTAGATAAACAGCGTAGTTACCAGCCTTACCGTTAGGAGCCTCCTTGCTTGTTAAGTATTTTGTCTCAGGTGTTTTGTATTGTTTAGTTGGATTATTACCGTTCCCTTTTCTTTGCTTGGCCATTTTTTCATTATAGCCTTGATCAGCACTAGCTGAAATTCCAGTTAATATTTGGTTGATAACTATATCTTGAAGCTCATCTATGTTAGCAGCATCATTTAACTGTTCTTGACTAATGGCCATTGGTTGCCCAGTAAAGAAGCCGTCTGCAGCTATTGATCTTAAGGCATTAGGATCCGTATTGAAAGCCTCTTCTAGCTGTAGCCTTATTGTAGCTGCTTGCGTTTGTGATAATTTTGCACCCGACTTATAAACCGTATTGGCTATGTTAGCTATACTGGTCGCCGTTTTATATGCTTTATTTGCGGGGTTTTTGAAATCCCTGTAGTTAAGTTTATTGCCGCTAGAGTCTGTAAATATAAAGTCACCGTTTTCAACAGTAAATGTTGCGTCTGGTGAATATATTTCGCCCGCTTGCTTTTTTAAGGCTAAATCACCATCAGACAATCTGCCGTTTTGAAAATCATCTATAAACTCTGTTTGGCTTGCTTTGTATGTTTTAAGTGTATTTGCAGCATTTACGAACGAGTTGTTAACTGAGTTCATAATATCAGCGTAGTACATGTACTCTGGGTCCGAGGCGGAATATTTTACTATTTCATTAGCTGCTTGTACGTATTGATCTTTTTGGTCTATTAAGAAACCTTGCATAGCTTTTTGTTGAGCTGGAGGGATGCCTGTTAAATCAACATTTGATTTCATTTTATTAACATAGCCAGCTATCTGCTTGTCTACAGCTTTAGCTTTAGCTTGCTCCTCTTTAATAACCCTTTGCCTGTTATCTCTAGCGGAAGTCATGTAATTATTAACTTCCTTCAGCTCAGCGCCTACGGTACCAGCAATATCTAGGAACCCTCCGTCTTTGATACCTCCGGTTGCAGCGAATAATTCACCTTGTATTAATTGTTGATTTGCCATATTATATTTTTAATTTCCTCCTTGGGCACCCATCATGTTTTCCATAAAACCAAATTGTCCATCACCGCCACCCATTTCGGCTAAACCTGGAATTGAAGGTAGAACAGCTCCTGCTAATCCAGTAACCCCACCTATTATTGATTTCGTAGCTGCCGCTTTGGCTGCTTTAGCTGCGCCTAATCTTTGTTGAGACATACCTAAAAGAGTTTCTGTTTGCTCTTTTTTCATTTGTCTAGATTGTAAGTCTCCAGCGCGTTCTTGCATGTCTAACTGACCAGCCATATTACGCTCAGCCATTTGGTTAGCTTGCTCTTGTTGTCCAATACTTAATGATGCGGTTCTCATGTTTTGAGATTGTTGGTTAGCTAGTGATTGTGCTAATGCAGCTATACCGGATCCGCCAGCGGCTCCTTGCAAACCAGACATAGTATTAGCTAATGCTTGGTTTTGTTGCTCTGCTGCAAATTCAGCTTGTCCTTGATTCACAGTTAAGTCTTCCATGGTATTCTCCATGTTAGAGTATGCGTTAGATGTGTCTAAGTTTTTAAAATTAGCCATCTGACGATTATATTGCGCCTGCGCCTCGCGCATTTCTCTTTTTCTTTTGCCGCTGCCAATTAATCCACCAGCAATTCCTGCAAGACCTTTGACCGCTCCTAGTATTGGTAACATATCTTTATTTATTTATAGTTTTATTATTACGTATTATTTGCTACTCTCAAAAACCTCTGTGCCAACAGAAAACATTTCCGCATAATTTGAAGAGTTATTTTTAAATTGAGCATTCAAGTAGTACCCTGTTAAAGAGTTTATATTGGCAGAATTAGTTTTACTAAACAGTATAAAGCTTTCTAAATCCGGACGCGCTGCCGCTGGAAGTATATCACAAGTGATCGATTTAGCGCTGTAATCTATAGCTGTTATTACACCTATTTTATTTATAACGCCTCCGTTAATATCATTTGTAAAGTATGCGGTATCCCCAATTTGTACAGAAACCTGTATTTGTTGTGGAAATATTAATGTTATTTCATCCATAATTAAGGGTGTGTATATGTTAATGTTGCTCCTTCGCCATACGATCCTCCACCGCTATAAACCACAGCTTTGTATTCGTATGTAATACCAGAAACTACCGGAAACACAGAAGTATAATCAGCTGTACCGCCGCCACAATTACAATCGTAAAATTGCGCTTGAGCAAGAGGCGTTGTTATATCTAATACTTGTATTCCTTTCCTATCTATTGTGCCACCGTTGTCGCTTATGTTATTTCCGCCGGCAGTCAGAACATCCCCAATAACCGGATCTGTTGATGGTATCCCTGTTACTGTAGACACACTCCCTGGTGGATCCGGAACTATTAATATGCTATCTAGGTCAAACGAGAAAGTAACATCATCCCATCCAAAAGACTGAATATATGCTTCGCTAGTCAACGTCCAGTTATTAGATCCGACCGGATCGTTCTCTATGTTGTTATTTAGTAAAAATGTCTTGTTATTGTTAGCTAAGCTTAAAGTAACCGTCGAGTTGTTAATGACGGTTATAGTGTCGCTAAATGTTATTTCTTTAGTGCCAGCATTAACGCTTTGGACAGTTATACCGTCAGGTAAAGGCGAGTCATAAAAACTCATACCCACTACAATATTTGTTACGTCTGTAACTTTTTGTACATTACTTGTACCACCACCATCAAATGTTATTGGGTATTCAGGAAGATTTAAAACGTTTATATCATTTATAGGTGATATACCTACAACTGGTGTTCCTGTGTTATTTACAATATCAAAAGAGATACTTACAGGAGTACCTGCTTGTCCGGATAATCCACTTGATGAATAACTTGGAGGTGTGACAGCAATAGACCTAGTTGTAAACGTATTGTAATTTATAGTTATAGTAACGTATTGGTTTAAGCTAATTGTTACTGGTTGATTAAAGCTTCCAGAAAAAATACCCGCGATAGTTATGCTATACACTTCATTGCTTGTTGAAGCCGGGAACGTTACCGTGACGGCCTCACTGCCAGTTGATGGTATTATTCCATTATATGTCGTGCTGCCGGAAAATATAGGTTTATTAGATGTTAATGTATATACAGCTCCAGCGTCACCAGCTACAGTATATGTTCTTGAGTCTCCTGATTCAGGAATTACAGAGCTGTCAATAGAGTAGCTATCCACTTTTAATGAAGGTGCAAATGCAGCTGCAGCTATTTCCCAAGAGTCTCCAGATACACTACTATTGCCGAACGTATAGAATATCTCTATTGTTGTATTTATTATCTGGTTAGAAGCGTTGGTCGCATGTGTATATGATACTGAATAGTCAGCCATATTTCCATTTGTTATTGCTATTGTTGGTGTATTAACAAAATAAGTTCCCGGAACAGCAGATACAACTTGTGTGAAAACATTTTGTGTCTGCCCAGTCGAACCAGGAGCATTGTAGGTTGCAAATAACGTGGCAGGCAATACATTAACAGCCTGTGCGTATGTTACAGTTCCAGAAACCGAAGTGTCAGCTATAGTGGCTATACCTCTTATACATAAATCTATTACTATGTCATTAGAAGGCATAACGCTTCCGGGTATCAATGAAACCGTACATAGAACATTAGCTGCATTAGTGGTACTCTGGCTAAAGACAACATTAGAAACATAGTTTGGATATGGCAAGGGCGCACTAAAATTAGCAGCGTCTAAAGCATATCCTTGATTTGGTACCAGTGTTAGTATAATATTTTGATAATCATCTAAAACCTCACCTACTCCTATTGAATCTACAGAATGAAAACATTCTACTGAAAAATTGCCTATATTTACTGTATTGCTCATATTATGGTATTATATCTCCTGTTAAAACATCCAGCGTTAAAGCCGAGTTGTTTGGTTGAACTGCTGCATAGACCTCTACTTCTTCTTTAAATATTTGCATAGCTACCCCATCACCATGAGTGTCAAGGGTACCTCCTGAAATCCATGTATCCGATACTAATCCAAATACTATATAGTTAGGGTTATTAGGATCAGGTGAGTTTGCAATTATATCTTGAGCAGTTTCTATGTCAATTGTCACCAGGTTATATCTGTCGCTACCAGCAAACGCATCGCCTGATGTTATATATTTTTGCGTTGCTTGACTAGATAATAACGTACTGGTAACACCTTGGGCAACCGCAGACGGTATTACACCTGTCCACTCTACATCTCCTGTACGACTATTTGCGTTACCGTTAGAATCCACCGTAAATGTATCGTATATTGGTAGTCCTGAATTGTTAGTGGCTCCGGCATTGTTACCAACATAAACTCTTGCGAAGGTTACACCATTACCTGTTAATCTATATGTACCTCTCGAGCATCCATGACCACTACCTCCAATAGCTGCCATTTGTGTTGGCGGAAGATCTGGATCTGGATTATTCCAAGTTCTAGGCCCTTGTGCTGATCTAGTAGTTACTAAAAATTCTAAATTTGCGATAGCTGCAGCAAGAGTATCTCCTACAACTTGCTGTGTTCCTGTATTTCCATCAGGGTCTTCAACTGTCATAGTGAAATCTATAGTACCTGGTGATGTGCCTTCTGGCACACAACTATTAGGTATATACCAATTACCAGTACCATCATTCAATGGTTCAGGTTGTAGCATCCACGCTGGCAAATTAGGCACAGGTGTCTGAATAATTAAGTCAGTTGCTTCATGATCTGGATCCGCTAATATTATAGGATTATAAGTAAAGCAGTCTCCAGCAGATAAGCTTGGTGATGGAGCAGGACTAACAAAATAAGGATCTTCCGGTACTTCTAAGAACGCTAAGGTAACAGTAAACGTGTTACATATAGAGCCACAGCACGCTTCCACTACAAATGTCCCCGCTTGACCATAGAAATTCAAATCAGGATTAAAAGAGAAGCTACCGTCAGAGTTTAACGTTAACGACCCACCTGATGTAGAATCAAGGACTAAGCTATATGTTACGCTCTGTGAGCAATTAGTAGGCCCTTGTAATTGTATATTTAAAACAATATCTTCTGTGCCTTCATAGAATTGATCAACCACATTTGGCAGCTCTTCCTCTTCATAACATGTAGGATCAATACATACATTTAAGTAGTATGCAGTAGGCTCCGTATCTCCTGTTAATTGAGTTGCCCTACCAATACCTTGAACAGAAAATTCAGGTGTTTTTACATTTGTATCGCAATTGTCGTTAAAGAATGTAGGTAATCCTTTTATATAATTAAAGTGCTTCCCTTCTTTTGTAATAAATTCTTTTACCTGACCTTCTTGTAAATCTGTATAAACAGAATTAGCATACCAACCTTGTCTGGTTGTAACTCCTGTTGGGATTAATCCTTGCGCAATAATCTCGGCTATAGAATAATCTTTGTATACCTTTTCTATACTGTTTACGGAATATACATATTCTAAAGATCTTGTACCTGAATAATTCAATGTTTTGAATCCTTTTACGACTGGGGATTGGTCATTGATTATTAAGTCAACAGAACTTTCATAAAACTTTCCAACGCTACTTTGTGGCCCTAAGCCGTAAAAGTTGTTATGAGCTTCATTTGATTTGTGGTGCCATAATAAGCCAGATTTAAATGTGTAATAGTTATCATTTAAATAAACACCGTTTTCTGGAATAAAGGTTTTACGACTTGACCAACCATTTACACCTTCTGCAAACGACACGGTTGTTTTTGTTGTTGGTGAAACCACCGCTGGTTTTGGGCAGTCAGGGTCCTCATTTAATCTATCAAATACTCTTACTGATAGTTTATCTTGCCACTCTTCTGTTAAGTCGTTTAAAGTGACGTTATACTCTCCAGCTGTTATGTCATAAGAACCTATTATTCTTTCGTTGGCAATTAAATTGTCACTAAAGAAATCGCTCATTCCATATCTTGATATTTCTTCAATGCCATCCCTAGACAATCTTAATACAGCGCCTCTGGCTTGATCCGTGAAATAAGCCCTATATCCAAATTTAGCGAAAGACTCTGGCTGATTAGATATACCAAACTCACCAGCGAATGGAGTTGTTTGTCCTAATACGTTGTTTGTAGATGTTAAATTTGAGTTCCCATCTGCATTGAATAACGCATCTTTGTTAGCTAGTATTTTTAATACCTTATCCTCACAAAATGTAACCAAATCAGTATCTCTTGTATAAAGCTTTCTAATAGGCCCATATATAGGGTTTAAATCTTTAGTTATCCTTAATCCTTGTATAAATTGATTTAAGTTATTTATATTAGCGTTGCCGTTATATATACCAGAGTATATTAATCCGTTGCTTTTTCTTTCTTCACCATAAGGCTCATCTAAGGGAGCTGAAACAATTGGCCCTTTGTCTATAGTAGGTTGATTGTAATCATCTCTAATCCTATTAGATTCCACGCCGTTACCATAAGAATAGCAGTTGTGCCAATCTAAAGTAAACTCAACTCCATGTTGGTTTATAGGTATTGCTCCAGTTGCTTGGTAGTATAAATCAAGATCAATTGCTTCTTTTGGCTCAGTTTCAAATATAGCCGGATTCGTCGATGTCAACCTTTTATTGCCCTCTCCAATAGCTTCTTCTAAAACTTGTATGTGAGGCAAAGATCCACCAAAGTCTTTATCTAACGAATTCCGATCTCCATTGAACTTTGCAAAAAAGTCTATGTTACCGTTTGGCCCTAATGCAGAATCTAAAAGAACAGATATAGAGTACATGTGGTTACCGTTATCGCTGTCTGGGCAACAGTTTGTACAAGGGAACCAACCACAAGTTCTCATTTTCCCTCTTCTTGATCTATAAGCTTCTACATCTTTAACGCCGTAAACATTACTTTTATCCCCGTTTCTACGGTCTACAAACCTTACCAAAACACCAGGTTGCATTAAACCATTGCTTTGGCCAACATCTCCAGCTAGTGGGCCAAGATAAGAACTACCACTGACTCCAGCACACCCAAAACCAAAGCTAGACTCCCCGTTTGTTGGCGGGTTGTACCACGCTTTCGTGTTCTCACTCTTCCATACGCCATTGCCTCCCCAAGCACCAAAGCCCATAACTTTTTCTTTATTAAAGTTATCGCCACAACATTCGAACCAAGGATCATCATCTTCTCCTGGATCTTGATAGTTCCATCCAAATTTGTTACCGTTACCTTCTGTGTTTGTGCTTTGTTTAAATACGTTTATACGTTGCTCTCCAAGAACACCATATATCTTATTCATTGCATCAAAAGGTTTTATAACGTTTTCTTCAAATGCAAAATCTCTATTAATTTTTACAAAAAATCTACCTTGAAATTCTGGTTTGTTTTCTTTTACTTCTTTAAAAACGTTTATATTAACTTGGGCTCCGTCAGGGACATCGCCAAGGAAATTAGCATCCTCACCGAATGGAGTATCTAATAAAACCTCGTATCTGGATCCTACACCTGTTGGGCCTCCACTCGCTATCCTGTAATCTTCAGTTCTTGCTGATCCAAATCTAACAGATATCAAATGCTCTGAAGTGAATGCTTCTTGGAAAGGGTCATTATTACCAGGTCCAGTTGGGCCGTCAAATTCTATTCTAAGAAAATCTGGCTCAAACCCTGTTACTGTTGTTACTCTTGCGAATGCAACAGACCTATTAAATGTAGCGATGTATTCTGGTGCTTCATTTTCAATAGCAAGCACTTTATACCTAGCGTCTTCGGCTACGTATATATCAGTATCATGCTGCTTTTTAAGCACTAAATATGTATCGTCTGTTATTTTATTTCTTTCTGAAGATGGGAAACTTAACCAAACGTTACCATCCTCTGCATCGTAGTACCTATCTAATGCTAGGTTGTAGTATTCGTTAGAAGTTTCTTTTATAAAGTATTTAAAATGCGTAGCCCACGCAGGAGGTGCATGGTTAGATATAAACTTAAGGCTAGTTACAGACGCAGCGTCTGACTTTGGGATTGCTATAGACGCATTGTTGTTTGTAAATACTGGTGTTTCTCTACCGTATTTATCTAAGTATAATAATCCCGCTTGGTATGTTCTTAGTGATTTTATAGAATCATAAGGCATTCTAAGTAGCGATTCATCTGTAACACTTGGGTGATCTAATGTTTGTTTGTCGACACTGATATCTATTACAGCGGGTACATTATAGTTTTGCAAGTAGTTACCGTATATAATTCTATTTTTCGTAATCTCAAGTGCTTGTGCTTTTCTAGGTACATTATCCCATGGTCTTATTATTTGGTTAGCCTCAACAACGGCTCCAATAATTTCTGAGTTTATGCTAAGAGAGGTTACTGTTTTGTCGTCAATAGTGTCTACTAAGTAAACAGCTGTAGATATAGACTCCTTGTATAATACCTCGATTTCTTTTACGTCATCATTCCCCCACTCTAAATTTAGTATATCAAGCTTACGTATATTGTTGGTCATACCTATATTATAGGCATCTGATGAAACATATTTAAACTCGTCGCCTAAGAAAGCAGGTTTTGTCCACGGTGAAAATGTAGAGAATTGATTGTCTTTGTATTTCCATCTGTACGCGAATCTTACAAAGCGGAACTCAAACATAGGCATATCTTCTTCTAAAAGTATCTGCCACTCAATTGGCTGTATATTATCTAGGTCATCATAAGTTTTATTGATATCTTGTGATATAGACAATATATTTATAGTAATAGATGTTGTACCAGAACCAGAGACAACCTCTGCTCTAATACCAAATTCCATTTCTTGATTGTAGTCACCAACATAACTACCAGATAAGTTAACTATACTACCAGCAGCCCACAGTGGAGCGTCGCTAACGTTTATTGTTACCTGTCCTGTTATACCAGATGGGTATTCTGAAGGATTGCTCTGTGCTTCTGCATAGGTAGGCATGGAAACGTAATCCACTGGATCATTGTTAGTGGGTATATATGTGAAGTTCTCTCTGTCTGTAACAGTATATTCCGTGGTAACTGGAGTTATACCTGTACCCGGTCCACCGACAACACTAGCGTGCATATCTAAGCTTGGCGCTTCTAAGGGTGATTTCTTTATTACAGTAATATCTTCCTCTAAAAAGTCTCTATTGTATATTTTAGAGTGAGTTATAAAATCAGTTGTTGAATTTTGAAAGTCCCCAATATTTAGTCTTTTAGGTTCTTTTTGGTTATCTGTCCAGTATAATACGTTGTCAATAACGCTCACGCCTGTTATTAAGTGGTCTTTTGAAAAGTTTAAGTTATTGGAAACTGTTTTATTTTCAACAAGCAAAGGACGAATAACTTTTCTAGCAGTAATAAACTCAGCTATAACACTAGCTTCATTTGACGCTACGAACCAATATATCTTATTTGTTATTGTATCTACAAAGCTACCAATACAATGTGCGTTTGTCAAGCTATTTATATAGTCACTACTCCACTCTGTAAAAGAATTTGTATTTGCATTATATACTTTGTTTATAATCTCAGTGTTACCTTTTATATTTTGTAATGCACCTGTGTCTGAACCTTCTGAAGTAGATATTTCTAAGTTCAACGCATCCCTATATTGGCCTTCTGGTATTAATCTTTCGTCGACGTCTTTATTCATTTTGCCGCCGCGAAAGGTGTGTAAGAATTCTGCCATACTAGTGTTTTATTTGTTTAGACTTCCCTCTCATTATCTGGGTTATCTCTTCTAATTTTATATTTGATAGTCTTAGCTTAGCGTTTCTTTTAGCAGCGGATGATTCTTTTTTAAACCTTTGTACAACGTATTCTGGTATATTAGGTCTAACAGATAGAACAGCGTAAGCAATGTACTTATATAATGCTTCTTCTGCTAGCTTATGGATAACCATTTCTTCGTCTGTAGCTAATCCGTCAGAAACATATTTTAATGTCACAATACGGTTGCACATATCAGAGCTAAACCTAATTAAGCCTTGTATAGGATCTATAAAGAATACTCCGTTGGACTGCATGTATTGCGGATCTAACCCATATCTTTGCCCACTATTACCTTTCTTAAGTAAGTCTGCTGCTTGTTCATTTAAGCTACTGTCGTTACTAGTTCCTCTTTGTCTGAAATCGTGCCATGTATTAGATTCCTGCGCTTCTAATATTTCTCTATTCTGCTGATCAAACAAATACTCGTAGTTGTGATCTTGGAGTATTGGTAATGGGTTGCTAGTTTTAGAAGTAGGATATATTACTCGTTCTATACCGTTGTCATTCCAAGTAAGCTTTACATAATTAACATAATCCTGTGGCAACACAAAATACAATTGCGGACCTATTTCTATTTCAACAGATTTATTTGAAGGTAAGACATCAAAGTTGAACTCTTGTATACCACGCATAGCGTGAAATAAAACATCTGTTCTTTTTATCTTGCTGATTATTTTGTCTTCTCCAGTATAGGATATAATAAAGTTATTAATTACATCTTTTATAGTAGTAAATTGGTAATCACCATAGTTCTCATCCCAGCTGTTCCATTGCCCATCAGCTCCAAGGTAATATTGTTCATTGTTTTGAGTAAGTAATCCCATTTATTATGATTTTTCTTGTTGTGTGTTTCTAATCTCCTCTTGAGTAGCTATTTGATTAACCTGTAAATCTTTAGCTGCTAAACTTGCAAGCTCTAGTATTTTTATAACCAATTCAGTTTCTTCAGACGCATGCAATTCAAAGTTAACTGAGAATGATGAGTCATATAAAGCTTCACCTAATACCATTTGATATTTCCATTCTACTTTAGCAGGTTGCTTAACATAAGTCAAATCAATGTCAGCTGTTATTTCTACATCTCCGTATACTTTTAAGCCTCTGTAATCGGCTACGTATAATGGGCGAACATTTCTTGGTTTGGTTAGTGGAGATGAGTTTATGTATAAAAACTCATTAGCATTAATACGCTCAACCTCAATCTCTTCAATGGTCGTTTGAGGTGTTTCTGGACCCAAAGCTGGATCTAGTATTAGTTTAGTAGTAGAGTTTTTGTATATAACAGTACCTAGACGGTACAAGTCATCTGGTAATATAAACGTGCCATTTGAGCCAAAATTATATTGGAGAGTGTTTCTTGTTTCGAAAATAGAAATTTTTTCGTCAAGTAGTTTTAGCATATCAGAGTACTCGGTATCATTACCAGGTAATCTTCCAAATTGGTTTATATCGTAAAAGTATTGTTCAAATAAATCTAGTTGCGCTTGATTTGCAAATAAATTAAATTCCTGAGGCGTAACATACCCTCGTTGTTCTTTATTGAGTATTGATAATACTCTTTGATAAACAGTATCTATGCTTACAGCCATATTTTTTTATTTATAGTAATTAAGCCACCTCAAAGATGGCTTAACCACTATGAGTGACTATTAAAGTCTTTTTTCAATTGCCTTATAAACTTCTACACCATCATCCGTCTTAAACCACGCAGCTAATGCCGAGTATGGATTTTCATCAAATGGGATCGTCATAAGTTTTCTATTGTTATCCCCGTATGTAAATGTTCTTTGATCTGGCGAAAGTTTGATTATACGTGCTTCCGTTGCTTTAATACCAAAGTTACGGAGCTGAACGTTCTCGTCATTCGCTAATTCTATGAACAATAAAGGTTTCTTTTTTGCAAATAATAAACCATCTCGTTTTAATTCACTACTAGATAATTGGTTTACTTGATTTCCAAATTCAACTCTTAATACAGCTTCTAGCTCATCAATACTCAATGCCTTAGCTAAATTCAATGCCTCTATCTCAGCTTCAATCCAATCTAATTGATTTGCAGCTTGTTGCACTGGTTTGTATTCTTCATATAATTCGTCTTTATACGGATGATACAAAGATAAAAGTTTTTGTAAAACTTGGTTTTCTTTAGGAACTCTTAAAGCTCCATCTCTTAGAACAATTCTTCCTAATGTAGCTGTTCCTTTTTGTTCGTCAGTAAACGGTGATCTTTGATTTGTTGCGTATTTTAATTCACGCTGATAACCTTTTTCTTCATCAAACCACAATAATGGCCGCTTGGCAGTATGTCTTGATGGAATAGTAAATACTAAAGGACGTTTATTACTTTTTAGTGTATATAATCTATCTTTAATTTCCCACGTTGGTTTAGCGGGTTCTTGAGCTGTTACTTTTTTTGCAACAACTGGCTGAGGTGCAACCTCAATTGTTTCTTCTGCTTTTGTAGCTTTTTTAGCCATGATATAATAAAATTAAATAATTAATAAGAGTAATAATTACCCCCGTAGATTCAACGAGGGTAAAAATTACATAAATTTACTTACTATGTAGTAGTAGCTTTCAACAATACAAAGTTGTTAGCAGCTTGTACACATAATGCTCTTTCAGATAAGAAATGAACATTCATTTCATCCGCGTCACTTGTGAAGTTGCCTCCAACTGATCCAGTCACCCAAGACTTCAATCTACGGTCATCAGCTTCAGAAGCTCTGTAGCGAATGTGTAAGAATGGTCGTGAGATATTCTTTCCTAATTGTTGGTCGTAAACAGTTGAAGTTCCTGCTGGTACTAAAACCCCTTCAACATCAGCAACTAATCCACGAGTAGTAGAGTCGTTTAGATATTTCCAGTCAGTTTTGTAAAAGTCATAAGAACCTCTTCGGAAACCTGAGAATCCTAAGTTCAAAGCCATATCTGCAGAGTTGTCGAATACACCGTAAGATGTACCACCAGCTCCGTAAGTATTCTGCTGAGCTAACATGTTGTCAATAGACAAAGAAGTTGATCTATCTAAGAAAAGCATGTTTTCTTCAATAGCTCCTTGCTTGTCTAATTCAGCTAGAATAGTATCGAATTCACCCAAACCTGGGCTTGGTGCGCCACCAGCTGCAGCAGCAGCTCCAAAATCAGCGTCGTTGTATACAAGGCCTCTTTCCTCAAGCACAGAGAATAAACCGTCAGAACCAGTAATTGCACTACCTCCGCCGAATCCAGCAGCAGGCGTAATATTACGTACTGCACCATTAATGTCTGTTGATTTCTCAGCTTCAACCATAGCCATTTCTAATTGATCTTCGAAACGAATACGTGCTTCGTGCTCAGACTTTAAGTACCATAAGTATCCAGAAGTACCAGCTTCAGTAGTTACTTCAACCCAACCGATTTGAGCAACATCAGAACCATTTACATTATACTTATCTCTAAGGATGATTGGCTTGTTGTTGAAAGTTGTGAATGAAGCATCAATTGAGTTACCAGCATTGCTAGTTCCTTTAGCATACTCAGAACCGTATACAAATGCTTTAACATCTCCACCAGTAACAGTGATACCAGATACAGCACCATAAGTGTCTACTTCTACGTTTTGTCCTGTTACAGCTTTTACATACGCCTTTTGAGTTGTAAAGCCTTTAGATACAATAATAGTCATTCCTGGACCAATTAAGTGGCCAGCTGGGAATGTAAGGTTAGTTGTATCTACTACTGTTACATCGTCATAAGCGATATGTAATCTACCTTGCTCAGACCATACTACTTGATCAGAAGCCATAGGCATCTCAGCCCCTACCATACGTAAGAATCCAGAGATAGTTCTGTTTCCAAAACGCTCTACTTCTTTCTCATATACTTCAGGTAAAAATTGTTGTGTAAAATCCATCTCTCCTACAGAAAGATAGTTGTCACCGAACAAGCCCTTTATTGGGCGTGGGGTTAAGTGACTTAAGTTTGCCAGCGTTGCCGGCGTTGTTGCAAATGCCATTTTTTTAAATTTTTAATGGTTAATTATCTTTTTTTGATTTTCAGCTTTGAACCATTAACACTATTGCCGGGTACTGCACGTATTGTCCACCCATTTGCTGTAGTTACTTTTTCATGAGTCCCTCTCGGATCCATATCTACATTTTTGGATTTTGCCATACTGCTTTTCATTGCATCAGCTTTTCCTTGTTCGTAAAAGTGATTAGCAACTGCGTCAGCGTTCATTGCTGTAAATAGAGATTTGTGATAACCTTTTGCGTCTACCATTTCATTTTTGTCGTTCAAGAACTTCTTGACGAAATTATTGATGTCGCTTTGGGTATTTTTAATCTCCGTGGTATCTTTAACTTTAAACCTATATTTCTTGTCCCCAACTGAATAATCAAAACCTTTGAATTCATTATTGAAAACGCTATCTGTTTGGTGTAAAAATATTTTTGATTGCTGTTCTTGTTCTTGTTTAACCGTTTCTTGTTCTTTATTATATCGATTAAAAAACTCTACAGCTTTTTGTTGGTCAGGATTTAACCTTGATCCAGCTTTAATCTCTTCGTAATATTTAGACTTTAAACCATCTAAGTGGTTTTTAGCCTTAGCTAGCTCTTCTTTATAAGCTATTTTCTTTTTTCTTATATCTCTCTCCTCGTCTATATCTTCGTCATAATTGAAATTATCTTCCATTAAGAAGTCAATCTCTTCTTTGTCTAGATGAGGTCTTGTGCTCTCGTAATACTCTCTCAATAGTTGATTCCCATTTAAGCTAGAGTAATCTGTGTTTAGTTTTACGTAATCTTGTAAAGTACCTCCAGTGTCATTCATAAAGTCTACAACTTTTTGAATATTTTCTGGTAATTCAACGCCTGTTTCTTTTTGCTCAGCTATAGCTTCTGCAACTTCGTCAGTGAGTTGCTCTGTTTGCTCTTGAACCTCTTCTTCTGTAATTTCTTCAAGTGCTTCAGTCTCTTCAACAACCTCTTCTGCAACCTCTTCTGTAACTTCTTCAGCTACAACTTCTGGTTGCTCTTCTGGCTGCTCTTCTGGTTTTTCCTCTTCAGTACTAAATTTACTAAGGTCTACTTTAATCGTACCTTCTTCGTCTTGAGACACCGCTGAGTCAACGGGTTTTTCAACCGCTTGCTCTTCAGCCGCGGGCTGTTCCTGATTACTCTCGGGAGTAACAAGGTCTTCTTGTTCTACTTGGTTTTCTAACATGATAAAATATTATATAATTATTACTATTATTATTACCTAGGCTCGAAAGAACCTAAGTCAAATCCTCCGCCAATAATGTCGTTTCCGCTAGATTCAAAGTTTTTTGGAGGAGTATTGTTTTGTCTTTGATCTATTAACTTACTTTGTTGTGTTGCTTGTAATTGTGTTCTTTGATCTTTTCTGTCTTCTTTTTCAGACTCTTTTTGCTTCTGGCCTTGGGTTTCCAATCCTTTTAATTGCATATTGTATTGGAATTCCTGAGCCATTAACTCTTTCTTAGCAGCAACTTCCGCTTGCATTTTTTGTAAATCAAATTGATTTTCCATTTGCATTAGTTGTGCTTTTTGAGCGGTAATAGCCTCGTTCTTTTGCACTTCCGCTTGAGCAGCTACTTGCTGAGCTTGAGCGTTTGCTTCTGCTTGAGCTTGCATATTCTGCTGCTGCATTAGCTGATCTTGTTCTTGTTTCTTTTTTCTACGAATCTTTAAAACTTGATTAGCTAATTTTATATTTTTTATTTCTCTAATGTCAATAGCATCTGCTAAATCAATTAAACCAGCAGATAGAGCTGTCTGAATGTTATTTTCTAACATAGCTCTTTGCTCATCATCTGGCGCTAATTCTAAGAATATACCAAAATCATATAAGTGCAAATCCTCCATTTCTTTTAGAGTAGCTACATTATGACCACCTATCTTTTGAACGAAAGCATCAGCAGATGGTGAATATTCTAATATATCTGATATACGTAATGACAAGGATTCCGCTAGCTGAGCTGTCAAGAAAAGACCAGCGTCTAATATATGTCTTGTAGCAGTATTTGAATTTGCAGCCGCCATCTTCTGTATACCTACTAAAGCTCTAGAATCAGGCGTGCTTCCATCTCTAGCTTCATTTAATCCAGTAACATCTCGGATCATTTGAAGGTAATAATTATAAGTAGATATTAAGGATTGTAATTTTTGACCACCAGAACCGCTAGAAATTTCCTGTATAGGCACTTTGCCAGGATTCATATCTCCTTCTTGTGTCATAGATCTACCTATAACAGAACCAGTTTGGAAGAACATGTTTAAAGCCTCTTGCGGATTATAGTTCGTTCCGTTACCTAAATCTATCTCAGCTAAACCGTCAGCGTCAAGATAAACACCATCAGGCACCAACCTAGACATAACTTGCTGTAGTTTTAAGTGAGTCAACTGAATCATATCAGCAAACCCTGTTATTCTACTAACAATTGATTCGATTTTACCTTTATACATTCTGGGAGCCACTATACTATAGTTCATTAGAACCTTAGTTTGATCGCTCTTTGGACGCATCATATTCTTAGCCATTTCCCATTTTAGTAAATAGTCTGTACCTAATACAAGTACCCCTTCATAAAGTACCTCTAGTGATCTAGACATTTTACCGAATTGCTCTTCAAGCATTTCAACAGGTGGATCAAACTGATCATCTCTTACTAATATTTTTGTTGCTCCAGTTGCGGTTTCTTTAACTTTGTAAACCTCGTTCATGTAGGTTTTAAAGTTGAAATACAAAACTTGAACTGTGTTACTATCTGATTGATCATAATTTCTTATTGATCTATCGTAAAAGCCGTTATTCTGAAACCCCTGTTTTGATATGCTCTCCATATCTTCCTGGGTTAAATTTGGAAATTGCTTTTTTAATTCGTTTAAAGGGATGCTTTTAACTTCACCACAATAATATATATCGTCGAAATACGGTGATTCAGTATAAGAGTATACTAAATTAGCTGGGTCTACATAATCAACCACAACACCTTCTGACTTGCTAAATCTATTCTTAACAGCGCCAATACCAATTACAGATAAATCATATATGATTCTCTTTTTTGTTAAGTCGTAATTATTACCGTCTAACAATGTTTGGATTGCTTGCTCCTCCGCTACTTCAACAGCTTGCTTGTAACTTAGCTGCATGTGTATTTCTAATTCTTCCTGACTATCCGGAAGCAACTCCGGTTGGTTTTCAAAAAGGTTAATACCAAATTCCGCTTGTGCATATTCGTTTAACTCTTTTGTTTGCATATCACGGATAATAGATTCCATATAAGCCGTTCGTTTGCTTACACCGTATGGATCTTGTGAATATGCTTTTATATCAAAAGCCCTTTCAGCTATGCCGTTAACTAGTATGTCAACAAACTTTGATATGATAGGTACTGGTTTCCAATCTAAATTTAAATAAGATAAATCACCGTTAATAGATAATTCATCTTTATATTTTTGTATAGGCTGTTCACCTCTTGCATATAATCTTAAACTATGAAACGTGTTTTGATTGCTCTTATATCTCGCAGTGCCTGAATCAGATTTAAACCATTCATCTTGAATAGCTCTACCAACTCGAAGGCCATACTCCGATGACACTTTTTCAGCGTCGCTAGCTACTTGGCTAGGGAAAAAACTTTTTACAACTGACTCAGCCATATATTATTTTATTATTTTCGATGTTGTACCGCTATTTGTGTATTTAGCAATATTTAAATTTAACGTTTGTTTTTGAACAGGCGCAACTGGTCTATATAGGTGGCGATTACACGCCATGATAGCTAGTCCAGAACTTATCGCTGCATCATACTTTGTTCTTTTGTTTATATCAAACTTAGCCCAATCATTCAATGTGTTATTAAAATACACATCTCCGTATTGACCGTCTGATCTTAAACCAACATATCTATCTATATAAGCTTCAATTGCCGCGGCGTGAGCCTGCTTTATATCTTCGCTAGAGTTAGGTATTCCGCCTATTTCTTTTTCTGCAACAGATAGCTTGTTCCATACTTTATCTGGACGATTCATAGAATAGCCCCTGTACCCTCTTCTTTTAAAATAATATAAAAGCCTAGGTTTGTTATTCTCAGCCAAAAGCGGCATCCCATAAAATACACAAGCCATTAATACATCTTCAAAAAACATTTCAGATGTTTGCGGTCTAGCTATGTATTCTAAAAAGAAGTGGTTTGGCGGTGCGTTTTCCATACTAAATTTAGTTAATCCGTGCAACGCTCCTTTAGATCCCTTTCCATCAACGGTACCGGATATATCGTAACTATCACATCCAAAAGCTCCCATGTGTTCATTACCCGGGAATTTTAAACCATTCTTAGTATATTGTTGGTTCTGCAAATTATAATTAGGTACCCACGATATTTTGAATCTTCCATTTGGATTTGGTGTAAATCTTACTTTTGTATCTTTTATACCATTCTCCCAAGAAAAACTACCGACATTAACAACATTTGTATTTGCTAAATCCTCGTTATAATCTATTTGTTCGTATATTTTTACTAAATTAAATATACTGTTTTTTGTTTCATCTCTAAAAGCGTGTTCCTCTGTGCGTGGGAACTGTCTGTAAAACTCATTTAGAGCGTCCTGGTCGCTTTTTAATCCTTCAGCCTCATTGTTCCAGTGCTCGATGACTCCGACGTCGATGTGCTCTCCATGAGGGCCAACACAATCTTCTGATGGGGTATCGAATACAGGCATTCCATAATTGTCAATGAATCCTTCGTAATTCCATTCCATAGGTATGAACAAAGAATATAATCCTGACTTAGTCTGGCCATTGCGGTTTCTTTTCGTGACGTCTGAGTCATTATAAAGCTTTTTAAAATTTTCGCCTCCTTTGTCTAAAGCGTTTGACGTTGACCCCATCATACACTTACCGATAATTCTTGCTCCTAGCCTTAGTGTTGTTTTCGTAACCCTCCAGTTGTTGAGGATGTTGTCCGGCCTTTCCCATTTCCCCGATTCGTCGTGGACGAGGAGTTTAAGTTTCTCCCCATCGTAGGAGTTGTCACCGGTGTTTTTCCAGTCGATCGTCGTGTCGAGCCCCTCCAATAACTCTTGGTCTTGTTTATTTTGGATGGATTTTCTAGTGAGTCTACTGGCTGGTATTCTATAGGCAAGCTCGGTCTTGGGCCTGTCCATACCGTCCTGGATGGGTTTGAAAAAGAACGGGTAGTTGACGGATATTGGTACAACCTTGTCTGTGAACATTTTCTTAGCATCCGCTCCAGACTTAGACAAGATACCGTACCGTGCATCTGACGTAATTGTTGCCAAGTTAACGGTCTCTGCCGAAGACATAAATGAAAATCCTGAACGACGGTTCTTAAGGTAGCACATTCCATAAGCTCGTGAGTCGGCCTTACAAGCCTCCCAGAATATGAAGAATAATCTGTTTGCTTCTCTAAAATCTGGTTTCCCAACATCAATCTTGGACCACTGCAGGTACATAAAGTGAGTGCCAGTAATGTAAGTAGCCATGCCCTTATTATTGAACCAATGGCCTTCGTCTCTTCGTTTGAATTGTTCATCTATATATGGTTCCCATTTTTCTTTAAAGTCGTCCGGGTAATCTCGCCAGTCAAAAACACTTTGTATACCTTTGAGCTCTTTAGGGTAATCACTTGCAACCCATTTACTTTCCGACTTATCAATTTTAGAGGGAGCTTTGGGTAAGGCTATCTTAAAATTTTGTATGTTATATATTTCACCGATCATTCCGGTCTTACTAATCACTACAATATCATGCTCCTTATTGTAGCCGTACTTCCAACTCTTAGATTTGTTTAACCTAGTTATTGTATTTTGCTTAATAGGCGTTTCTACCCTATATAAATTCTGCTCGTACATTATCTAGATCTTTTTTCAGCAAATCCACTAAAAGCCTTTTTTTCTATTTCCTCTTTTGGTTTATTATCTAAAAGATTCTCCTCGTCTTGAATTCTATTTAATATCTCAAAAGCATCGAATATTGCTAGCTTTTTTGTTGCTGCCGCGTTTTTTAATCTGTCTGCAGATATATCGTCATCTGAATCGACAATAGCTTCTTTTGCTACTTTAATTAATTCTTCAACTGCTTTGTGCCCAGCTAGGATTATATTCTTCTTCGTTTCCTTGATATTCATATTTGATTGTAATTAAATTTGTAGGAACACGATATAATTTTTCTTCATCTATTAAAAATTCATATTCAGCTCCTGGCTTAAAGCCTACTAAGTCTCCTTTGGTCATAACTTTTAGACTAGTGTCTTTATATTTAAGTATGCCCATTAGCGGCCTTTCAAAATCTATAGAAAACATTCTACGCTCTTTTATAGGCTTAATAAAGTTAAAACCTTTTAAAGGCACCCATTCCCCGTCTTTTTTATAAGCGAAAATCTGATCAACAGCAACAAAGAACATATCATCTTTATAATAACTCTTGCTGTTTTTTTCAACCCCACGTATGTCTCTGAATCTTCTAAAAACATTATGGTGCAATATTACCTCATCACCAACCTTAACACTAGTATCATTTACGCTGGGAATAGCTAAGACTATGCCAATACGGGATACAAAATTGTGGTTTTGCATTTCTGTATTTAATATAAGTTCGCTATCGCCTAAGGCCTTTGTATTGTTATATCTTTCGCTTTTTGGTTTTACAACAAACTCAAAAATCCCTTTCATTAATAGTCTATATTATATTCTATAGCTATTGCCATATTCTTATTAAAATCTTTCCACGGTATAATGTCGTTACCCTTTTGTATATAGATAGAGTACTTTTCTTCTTCCTCTATAATGTTAACTATAGTATGACCACCATACACTTCCTGTCCAACAGCGTAGTGCATGGCGTCATTTTTATAGTCCTTTCCAATACTAATCTTCCGTAGTAGACTCATTGGATTTTATTTCCCCTGTTTGAATGTCTACAGATACATTACCGTATTTATCCTCCAGGGTCTTTTGGAATTCATTTAATTTGTTTTTGATGTTGACTAGCTCATGTAAGTAGTCATGCTTTTGAGCCTCTAATCCACCAATTTGTAATTGTGTTTGGTTCATAACTTTAACAAGCTCTTGCAAGTTAGATAATTCACCACTTTCAACCTTCGCTACTAATTCTTTTACTTTACTCATTTGATTTAATTTAATTGTTTTTATTGTTTACTATCGATTTTGCTTTTTCCCACGTCCTACCGACAAAGTACGCTCCGTAAACTGTAACAAGAAGAGTTTGGAATATTGGGATATACTCTTCTGCTATTTTAAATTCTCCAACGTTTCCATCAAAGAACGCACAAACAGTAAATATAAACGTTAAGTATATAAGTACCATTGGACGTATATTTTTCGATAAAAAAGAATCGGATTGCATATCTGCATTCCACCTAGCAGTAACCTGCTCCTGAGCTTCTTTATCTGCTTTTTCTAATATTTTAGTAATTAATCTTTGTGCCTCAAGCTTTTCTTCCTTGGTTGTTGTTAAGTTGTCTAAGATACTGCCAACTTCTTTTATGACAGAACCTGTAAGCCATGACCAAATTTTTTTCATTACTTATAAGGAAATAATTTATTTAACTTCTCTTTTCTTTTATTGCAACCACAGCCGCCAGGGATTTTATCGGCCAACTTTTTTATTCCAGTTGCTTTTGTAAATTTCTCTATAGTATCCCCTAATCCTTTTATTTCCATTAGCAGTTCCATTTTCTTAACGCTAAAGCCTTTCTTGTTGGCTCTCCGTTTGGTTTCTTCATTGGCCCCTTCACGCCGCTCATTCTAGCACAAAATGATTTTCTACGCTTAGCAGCTTTACTGCCCTTCTTTAATTTAGAAGGTTTAGTTGTTACCGCTGTTTTTAATTTAGATCCCGGGTTTTCCCTTCTATAAGCATCAACGCCTTTTTGGTTGAGCCCACCTGTTTCCGACTGACCTTCTTTTCTAGACCAGGCCCCGCTTTTTTTAAACGGGGAGTTTTGAATATAAGCCATAATATTATCCTTTTGAATTTAAGATTTTTTGTTTTAAAGCATCTGGTAAATTTTTCTGATTACCAATTAAAGTTTTCATGGCTGGGCTTTTAGGCATCATTTTATAAGGGCTACGCTTCATTTTAGCGTTGCTTAAGATTTCCGTTTGTTTGTCGCCTCCAGCTGGCCCGATGTCACTTAAGCGAGCATCTCTTTCTCCTAAGTCTATTTTATTACCATATCGAACAGATTGCTCTTGCTGTTTTATAGACGCGTTTTGGCTTCCTTGCGCTCCTTTTAATTGCCCTCCATAAGCTTTTATTCTGTTTTCTGTTCTGGATAGGGATCTAGCATCGTTACCAATACCTAAGAACCCTTTTGATTTAACCTTAGATTTTTCCGCTTTATCTAATATTCCATCCTTATTAGCATCATACTTTTTTACCAGCTTGTTCTTTTTTCTATTGAGCTTATCAATTTTATCTTGGGTTTTTATGACACCTTTTGTAGACAACTTAGTGCTTCGCATATCCTGGCGTCTGTGCCAAGGTTTCTTAGCGTCTCCTTTAACAGCTGTTTTGTATTCACCAAAACTAGATGCTGTTGATGTTTTTCCAGGGGTATAAGTATCAGGTGTTTGAGTGGTGTTATCAGCTAGACCAGCAGCAGTAGGATTGTGCGTGCCGTATTTTTTCTTATTATACGCTCTTGCTGCTTCTCTTTGCTCTGGTGGCAAGTCTGTATATAATATTGTTTTCTTTTTACCCTTTACAAGTTTAGCTGGTTCTACTCTAGTTGAACTGTTTCTTACTCCGACTTTGCCATTTTCCATTGCCCTAACAGACTCGTTTACTTCTTGAGCTGCGTTTTCTAGTTTAACTTTCTGCTTAACAGGTGAGCCCATGTTTAATAATGGCTGGCGTACCATACCTTTATCAGTGGCGTGTTGTACTCTTGATGTGATTGGTTTATTCATTTTGTTAGTTTTTTTTTAAAATCCGGATAGGTTTTTTATTGCTGTTGACATGTCAGGAATATTTATGCTAAAATCTTTTGTAGCTAAATCTTCTCCAATTTTTTTAAATTCTTTTTTATAGTCCACTTTTGTAGGCTCTGGAGTTGCCTTTTTTTCTGGCGCAACTTCTTGCTGTTTAGCTTTATCCTTGTCTAATGCGCTACTAACCATTCCTCCAATTGAATCTTCGAATTTATCGTGAACAACAGAATTGCCTTCTATTAGAGCCATATTCATCTTCATAGGAGAGCTTTTGCATTTTTGTGTAATAGGTGTTGCTTTCATTTATTTATTTTTTATAGGCTTCTTTTTCCCACTCAAAATCAGAATGGCCTTCTTCTAGTTTTTGTCCAGCACTAAACAATGCTCCGCCAACTCTTTCATATTTTCTCGCTGGCGATCTCGTGTCTCTTTTCCAAATAACCTCTTCGTTATTGTATTGTAGTCTGTTTTGCATCATTTGATCGTGATGCACGTTCTCATGCTCGATAGCGTCTTTCTTTTCTTTTATCGATGCTCCTTTATCTACAAAAGTAGTCCCGTCTCTATTTGCTTCAGCTATGACATCTTTGCCTAGGTTTTTTTCGAAAACCGGTCTACCAAATTCAGATAACTCTTCATTGATGCCAAATACTTCTCCTTTGGATTTTAGTTTAAAACTCATCGATCTTTATCGTTAATCATATCATCAATAGCCTTGTTAAAAACTTTATCAGTATATGTTTTGTTTTTATAAAACGTGCTTCTTTCAGATGTTGGTAAATCTTCTTCTGCCAACATTATTCTGTATATTCTTTTAATAAGTAGTTTACACTTGCTTGACGTTTTATATGCAGCGTATTTTGAAGTTGTTCTATTACGTTCTTTAAATACATCAATCCAACCTTCTCTACGCAACCGTTCCCATCTGTTTTTATCCCAGCTATATGTGTACACGCCGTTAATAAAATCATTACGTGTAAAAAGCTTTTTGCAATCTAAGTATATCAACAACTCAAGATCGGCGTCTTTCAAATTATAAGTCTTACAGGCCCATCTTCTGATAAGCCTGTAATACTTTAATAGGTTCATGGTTTGGAGGTCTTTGGGACTTAGTCTCATTCTATAAGTACTATATCTGTTATTTTTAGTACATAATATAAATTATCGTTCCATTCGATCCCGTGGCCTGCATGCTTGTCATACCTAATTATATCATCTTTTGATACAAGCTCACTAACTTGATCCCCAACACTAATTACTTTACCTTTTATGTAACGTACGTCTTTATTTTGCTTTTCAGTAAGTTCAAGGCCGCCTACTTTCTTCGGCGCTTCTTTTATTTTATCAACTATAACGAAATGATTTATTGCTTTCATTATGCTAATCTTTTATTACTAATTACACAATCAGCTGAAATTATTGTTGTAACAACACTAACAGCGTTTTTTAACGCAGACTTTGTAACCAATACTGGGTCTATTATTCCTGCTGAAATCATATTAACCTCTTTTCCAGTGTTAACATCAATACCTCTATTCTTAACTTTAGCATACGTGATAGGCATGCCTGCGTTATCTAAGATAGTATGGTATGGAGCTTTTATTGCTTCTAGTAAAGCTTCTTCTCCTTTGTTGGCAGGTTTTATTTTGTTTGCAGCATTTAATAGCGTTACACCGCCTCCTGCTACAATACCTTCTTTATAAGCTGCTTTTGTCGCATATATGGCATCTTCAACTCTGTCTTTCTTTTCTTTAAGCTCTACCTTTGAATCTGCTCCTACATAAACTATCCCGACTTGACCGGTTAGCATCGACAATCTTTGCTCTAGTTTCTTTTTAAAGAATGGATTAGTTTCTTCGTTTATTTGCTTTTCAACTTCCATTATTCTTACAGCAACATCTTCTGTGGCCTCTTGTACTTGCAGAACAGTGTTTTTATCGTCTGTAACAGCTTTAAACGCCTTCCCTAATACATTAGGGTCTATTAAGTCTAAATCGTCCCCTAACTCCTCGTTTATGATCTTTGCTCCTGTTAGCATTGCTAGATCTTCTAGCGTTTGCTGTTTGGTTGGACCAAATCCAGGTAGGTCAACAATATTGACTTTAATATTACCTTTTACTTTATTAGCCAATAACGTAGCATAAGGCTGTTGTTCAACATCAGCTACTATCAGTAAGCTACTCTTATTTTTAATAACAAATTCAAGAACGTTCTGTATTCTCCTTATATTTGGTATTGGTGAAGAGACAATAAGTACATAAGGATCTTCTAAAACAGATGTTCCTTTGTTTTTATCTGTTGCTAAGTGAGCGGATTTTAAACCGCTGTCAAATTGTACGCCATCAACAAACTCCACATAAGTTTCATTTGTATCAGACTCCTCCATTAATACGACGCCATTTTTTCCAACTTTTTCGTAAGCTTGTCCAATTTTGGTTCCAAGCTCTTCGTCGTTGTTGCAGCTAATGATAGCAACATTTTTAAGCATTTCGCCCTCAACCGGAGTACTGGACTTATCAAGATATATTTTAACTTTGTCAGCGCCACTAATAATGCCTGCTTTAAGTTCTCTAACTTTTTCTTCATCTAAGTATTTGTTTGCAATTTTTAATAATGAATCGGCTAATACAGTAGATGTTGTTGTTCCATCTCCCGCTTCTTTAACTGTGTTGCTAGCAGCTTCTTTTATTAAGGTTGCTCCTATGTTTTCAACCGGATGTAATAAGACTACGCTTTCCGCAACGGTTACTCCGTCTTTTGTTATCACCGGTCTACCTAGAGCGTCTTCGTATATTACGCATTTACCTGAAGCACCTAATGTGCTTTTAACTGCGCTTGCTAATTTTTCAACACCCTGTATTATTTGTTTTTTAGCGTCATCGCCAAATGTGAGCGTTTTTACTATTTCGCTCGGATTATTAAATTCCATTTAATTAAATTTTAAAAATAAATTATTTATCAAAAGTTTTTACTACTTTTGGCCCGTTTACAAAGTCAATCTTTTTTAGATAGTGTTCTATTGTTTTATCAATTGATGTTTCTGCCGCTTCTATTGTTTCGCGCCTTGTTACATCACACCACTCTCCGTCTTTGCGTAAATCGCTGTGCTCTGTTTGGTAATATCCGTTTTGTAGTTGGACGATCCGCCAATTTTTCTTATCGGCAATGTGGTTCCATAGTTTTAAACGGTTCTGATCTGGTTGTGGCTGACTACCCCACGTATTAGTCGAATAATAAACTGTCATTGGTTTTGGTTTTATGTTATTACTTGGTTTTCCACTTGATGTGGTATATTTTATATATTACGTATATACACGTTAGTTTAACCTCCTATAGTCTTTGTTATGGAAGTAGGGTTTTCTTTTTCTTCTAATTGAGCAGCGATACCAGCTTTAATTGTTTCAACCTCTTCTTCTCCCATTGCGGATATAACCCAAGCTTCTATAATTTCTTCAGTTAATTCATCAAAAGGAATAAACTCAGAATCTGGATCTAAGCTAAGCCATTGTGTACCAATTGAGGTCCAGGCCCACTCTTCTTTTACCCCTGTTAACTTCCAGTGTACGTTGTATACAACATCAGTTAAGCTATCTTCTACTGGTCGTATGTCAACTGTTTTACAGTCCCATGTGTAATTTATCATAATTTATTATTTACTTTGCTCGATTAAATCTAAAAGGCTCTTTATACCCTTCTATTGTTATTTCTAGTAATCCTAATTTTTCGTTAAATACTATAGACTTCACATTTTCTAAATGGCTATTACCAGCTGGTCCTGTAGCTCCTCTAAGTCCTGTTGCTCCGGTTGATCCATCTTTACCAGCAGGTCCTTGCGACCCTTGTGGCCCCGTAGCTCCCTGCGGCCCTGTGTTGCCGGTATTACCTTTTAATCCTTGCAGACCCTGAGGTCCTTGAGGTCCAGTACTGCCAGTACTTCCTTTAGCTCCAGCGGGTCCCTGCGGCCCAATTCCTCCTGTATTACCCGTATCTCCCTTGGCTCCGGCTGCGCCTGGATTACCTTGAATACCCTGTGCTCCTGTGTCACCTTTCGCTCCAGGTAAGCCGTTTGTTCCGTTAGTTCCTGCGGGGCCTCTAGCGCCTGTCGCTCCTTTTGCTCCTGCTGCACCAGCAGATCCAGTGTTCCCTTTTGGGCCAGTCGGTCCTTGACCTCCATCAGAACCATTTGCACCAGAAAGCCCTCTTGGTCCTATAGCGCCAGTATCCCCTTTATCTCCTTTATCTCCTTTATCTCCTTTGATGCCTTGAATTCCCTGGTCTCCTTTATCTCCCTTTGACCCTGTTGCACCAATCCCGCCATCTGTTCCATTAGTTCCATTAGTTCCATTAGTTCCATTAGTTCCGTCTGCGCCTCTGGGTCCTGTGGCTCCGGTAGGGCCTTGAGAAGCAGCTTTTTCTGGGTCAGCCCCAAAAGCAGCATGAAGGTATGCGTGTATTTCTTCCGCGTCTTGCCGTAACTCTTCTACTTGTTTTAATAGGTATTTATTATTATGGAAAAGTGCGCTATCATTTATAACGTCACTTATATCGGTCATTTCGTCCAACTCTTTAAATACCTTTGTTGGAACAAAGACTTCGCCATTTTCATCTTTAAAAGCAAAGTCCTTCTCACCCTCTTTGTAAAGCTTTTTACCTCTTATATTTTCGTTTAATAATCCCATGTTTAATCTTTATTGTATTCGAATACTATAGTATATGCAAAACCATATAAAAGCCTTGTTCCTCCGTTTGTAGTAAATCCAATTCTGACCCTGTCTCCTTCATTGAAAGTGATATCTGTAGGGCTAAAGTCCCTTTTAGCAGTCATGCTTGTAGATGCTGCGTTGGTAATAGTTGCAGTGTAAGTGCTAAGATCACCAGCACCGTTAATCGATTTTTTAAAAGCCACGGACGTAGCGGTGGGGGTTGTTCCACTAGCATAACGCATCACTATTTTTCTAACTCGCCCACTGTAGGGCGCCACCCAGTTATTATAGTATTGAGAACTTGTCGTCTCAGATATATAATTTGTAGGTATCCAGTATATGGTATTTGAGCTTGACGATGAACTGTGGTAAAAACCTCCATGCTGAAAAGCTGGTAAATAACCTTTGTATTCGTCTCCTTTTATAGTCCCTGTAACATCTAAGTCTTCTTGCGGATTTGTATTGTTAATACCAAGTCCTGTTGCATTAATGTGTGATTTAACGCTGCCCGCAATTGTGTTGCGCACGTAATTGCTACCTACTTCTAACCAGCTAGTGTTCCCCGCATTTGAAAACGCGAGGCGGCAACCGGTTACCCCCGGATTAGTACCCCAGGTTAGGTATCCATGCAGGGTGTTTGAAGCTCCATTCCAAGCCTCAATTTGACCCGGCGTCGCGTATGAGGTTTGCGTTGTTTCTAATTTTATTTTAGGAACACTAATACTTTTTATATGTAAAGGAGTGTCTGGGTCTGTTTCTCCAATGCCAAAAAAACCACTAGTATCAATCACATTTGTGATGGTGCCCATTTGGTTTTTGAATTGAGCTATGTCCATACCATTTGCCCCACCTTGCACTTTAAGGCCAACCGACTGAGCCGATCGAGCGTTTATAGCT
>Ga0206677_10000420_pt1 | contig 40065 bp, 37 predicted proteins | sample M130m12015metaG_FD_155475 | JGI IMG/M metagenome (GOLD analysis project Ga0206677, IMG submission 155475) | Ammonia-oxidizing marine archaeal communities from Monterey Bay, California, United States - M1 30m 12015 | ecosystem: Environmental > Aquatic > Marine > Intertidal zone | place: USA...
TTTTGTAAGAGATTATAAAAACAATACTTTTCGTTTCAATCCAAACGTATGGAAAGCAAATGATACCCTTTACCGTCCTTTTATCACTAGTGATTCTCTTTTTATACGTTTACTGGGGGAACAGATTGACCAAAAAGTTGATTTATTTTCTGCTGCTTCTCCAGAACCTGAATGGGAATTTTTCTATACTGGACAGGAAGAAACACTTTTTAAGGGCTTGTTACAAAATAGTGATAACGGGATCGCTGAAGCCTTACTGAATATGATTTCACAGCAGAATTTCAATACAATGCACCCTGATAAAGCTATTGTTTTAATGTTAGAGCAATGGAACTCTTGGCTTCCTGACCCTATTGAGTGGGTGGACGGTTCAGGGGTATCCCGATACAATATGGTCACCCCAAGAACACTGGTTAGTGTTTTACAGAAAATCTATCAGACTTTAGATTGGCAAACCCTTAAACGCTATTTTCCTCAAGGGGCAACTTCGGGGACTTTAAAAAAATATTCCAACATGGCTGTTTACGCCAAAACAGGAACCCTTCGTCACAACCACAATTTGTCGGGATACTTAGTTCTTTCCGAGGAAGAAATTTATGCCTTTTCCATTATGGTAAACCACCACACAGCCACTACAGATGAGATAAGGGCGGGTATAGGCTCGCTTTTGGAATGGTTCGAAAAAAAACTCCGTTGACCTTATTCTTTACTTTGTAATTCTTTGGCTATTGCCTGAACATCGTCTAAAACACGAAGTAAATTTCCTCCCCAAATTTTGGCAATGTCTTCTTCGCTATATCCACGTTTCACGAGTTCTAAGGTGACATTAAAGGTTTCTGAGGCATCATGCCAGCCTTCAATTCCACCCCCTCCGTCAAAATCAGAACTGATCCCTACATGGTCGATTCCAATCTTTTCTTTGATGTAATCAATATGATCTACAAAATCCGATACATTTACCGGAGGGTAAAGTGATTTGATGGTTTCAAGGCTAGCTTCTGGGTCGGATTTCATCAGAGAATCTTTCGCTTTTTTAAAGGCTTTATCTTTTTCTTTATTTACAAAGGCTGCCAATGCAACAGTTTGAACAACGCCTCCACTTTCTTTTACCCATTGTAATTGTTCGTCATCTAAATTTCTGGGGTGATCGCTCAGTGCTCTTGCCGAAGAGTGGGATGCAATAACAGGAGCTTTAGAATGTGCTATAGTTTGCTTTATGGCCTCTTTAGAAGGATGCGATATGTCCACCATTATTCCGTAATAGTTCATTTTTTCTATCAGCTGTTTTCCTAATGCGCTGATCCCATTGTGTTTAGCAGTATTGTCAAACTCTCCTGTGTTGGAATCCGAGAATTGATTGTGACCATTGTGGGCAAGCGACATATAGCGTGCTCCCATCTGGTAGTAGCGTTTTACTTCATTGATATCTTCCCCTATTGGGTATGCATTTTCCACACCTATCATGGCTATTTTCTTTCCAATCTTTATAAGACTATCTACTTCTTCAGATGAGGTGGCCAAAGCGATCTTATCTTTTCCGTAGACCTCTACTAATCTGTGGATCGCATCAAATTTGGCTTGTGCATTGTTTGCCCCTTTTTCATAGCCTTCCTTGGTGAGTTCTCCTTGTCCGGTGTACACAATAAACCAGGCAACATCTAGTGCTCCTGCTTGCATTTTTGGAATATTTACTTGGGTATCGGTGTTTAGAGTATAGTTGAGACTGTCCGTAAAGTTTTTGACATTAATATCATCGTGCGTGTCAAGGGTCATTGTTTTTAAATGAATCAATTGTGCTTTTTGAATCACAGAAATTTCTTCCTTTGACTTTTCTTCTTGGCATTGAATCAATAGCAATGCAATTACTACTCCATAAATTTTTTTCATTTTTTTCATTTTTTCAAAGGTAAAAATTCTAATGATTGTATTGGAAACAACCCCATCTCGGGAACAAAATCTAAAATCCTCTTCACTTATCAATGGGATGCCCTATACTTTCCCTCTAAAACGGAATTCGGAAGAGAATAATTACTTCCCCTATAATAAGGGGGGCTAGGGGGTGTAATACCAACTGTTTTGAAAACCAAGTCTATATATTACATCCCTGATTTTACAGCCTAAACACTCTTTTTAGCCACTGAGACTCGTTTTTATTCCTTAAATCCTATACTTTTATTTGAAATTGTGAATAAATAGTTTTAAAACATTTTTATTAAGCCCTTATATTCACTGTGCTTTTTGCAACTTAATGCTTTTTTTTAGAGAAATCACCTTCTTTTTTAACAAAAAAATAACTTTGGCACGGTACTTGCAATTATTTGCTTTGTGAACGCTGTGTTTTAGAACATTTCCTCACAAACATTTAATATTTTTAATTTAATTTTTTATCAAAATGAAAAAAGGTTTATTTAGTATTTTGGCAAGTGCACTACTCGTAGTGGGATGTCAGAATTACGATGATCAATTCAGTAACCTTGAGTCTCAAATTAGCGCACTGGCTACAACAGTTGCTGGTTTGTCTCAGGTTCAGAGTGATCTTTCAACCCTTGCGGGTACAGTTAACTCTCTACAGAGTTCTCTTTCAGGTCAAATCGATACAGCTTTAGCTGATGGTTTAGCTGACATTGATGCTGCAATAACAGAACTTGAGGCAGCAACTGCTGATGTTGCATCTACAGAAGATGTTCAAGCTATCACTGATGCTGTTGCAGAAAATCAAGCGGATCTTGATGAGTTATTGGCACAGTCATCTGTTTTTACAGGGGACGTTCTTATTAATTCTATTCCAACGCTTGACGCATTTCACAGTATGGGCGACAACTTAGCCATTGTTAATGGTAATGTAATTATCAACCCTACAGCTGAAATGGATACTGCTAAACTTCAAGAAATTGCTGACGTTATTTTAACAGTTACAAAAGACGTTACAGTTACATCTGCAGCTAGCACTATTAGTGAAATAGTATTCAACAACCTTTCTGGTGTTGCTACTCTAACTATGGAACAAGCAGGTGGATATCATTTCCCAGCTCTTGTGTCTGCGGCAAGTATTAACTTGAGTGATAAGTACGAAAGCACAATCACAAGAGTTAATTTCCCTGTTTTAACTACAGTTAACTCAATGGGTACTGACGCTAACAATAATAACGTAATTGAATTTACTAAAGCTGCAGAGATGAGCTTTGCTGCTCTACCTCGTTATGCGCCAGGTACAATTACATTCAAAACTAAAAAAGGGAAAGCTGAAGATGGAAAAACAGCAACTCTTGACATATCTTCACTAAGAGACGTTGATGTTGCAGGTGAGGTTACGGCTTTAAATTTAACTGTCAACGGACCTAATGCTGTAACTATCTCTGCGATCGACGGTAAAGGCGGTTCTGTAACACTTGAAAACGTTCTTACTGCAACAGTTAGTGACTATGACGGTTCTATTACTGTTAACGGTGGTGTTGAAACATTTACTTCTAACAACGTAGTTGCACTTGCGGGTACAATGTCAGATGTTATAACCGTTGATATTAAAGGTGTTATTGATCCTAATAACACAAAAGATAAAAGTGGACCGGCAATTAACCTTGACGGAAAATCTGATCTAGTTACACTTAACTTAGATGGTAACCTTGCTTCAGTTGACATTAAAAATAATGGAAATGTTGAAACAATACTTTTGAAACCAACTTTAGTTGTTAATAACGGAGACGTAGACATCTCGACTAACTCAGACTTAGAAAACCTAACAATGACTGGTGCGAGCATGAGTGGTATTATTATTAATGCAAATAACTCTCTTGTTAATGCTACTGTAGATGCTACTTACATTAAAACGTTAGCTACAGGTGCAACTTTAGATGGTTCTATCAAAGTTACAAACAATACAGATCTTGAGACTCTTACTTTAAGCGGTTCTAGTGTTTCTGTTTTAACTGTTACAGGAAATGTTGATCTAGAAACTATTAATGGTACTGGTTTAACTTCTCTTGGAGCTACAGCTAAATCAAACAATGTTACTATTTCTGGTAACAAGTTTGTTGCTTCTATCGCTCAAGACAAAACTAACGCAACTAGTTGTACTAAGTGTGCTAACCTTGAAGCTAATGACTTAGGAGGATTTACAACTACATCTGGTATGGCTACTATGAAGAATTATTTAGCTCTTGTAGCTGCTAATACTTCTGCAACTGCATCTGTTTATTTTGATACTGTAGAATCTACTACAAGCGCTACTGGCGTTGAAACTACTGGTGAGACTACTGGTCAAAATGATACTACTGTTATCTTAGCACTGACTGCTGAAGTAGCGACTGCTGCTAAAGGAGAAATCGCTGCACAAAGAGCTTTCATAATAGACGTAGATGAAGCTTCGACCACAACATTGGGTCTTGATAAGCCTGCTGGAACAAATCTTTTTGCTGGTGCAACAGCTTCAGCTGCAGGATCTATCACGGCTAATACTAATAAAGATTTATTAATTGCAGATTTGAAATCAGCTGCAAACGTTGCTCGTTTTGCTGCATATGATATTACACTTAACGCTGCACGTGGTGGTGATTCTTCACAAACAGTAAGTTTAGTTCAATATGCTTCTGGAGGATCAACTGCAACTGTACTAGGTCAACGTTACACAACAACAACTGCTAACGCGGCTGCTGTTAGTTCTACGAACTATGGTTTTGGTGTTGATGATACTTTAACATTAACTGTTGGTGGTAATTCTGTTACTGTTTCACCTGGTACTGGTGGAGGTACAACGCTTACAGACCTTGCTGCTGATTTAGAAGCTGCTTGGGGAACTAAGTACGGTTTATCTGGAACTGCTTCTGCTTCTGCGGTAGCAACAGTGACAGCTTCAGCAGGAGTACTTACGGTTACTGCATTGGATAGAGGAACCGCTGGGTATGGTTTAGATGTTAATCTAAGTGTTGGTGCAGGAACTGTAACTGCTACTAACGCAGCTAATATTGATTATGTAATCGGTGCTACAAGATTAGAATCTGATGACGCAACTGTTGACGCTAACGTAGTAGTTACTTTACTTTCTGCAACTGCTGGTACAATCCTTAACGCAGTCTCAGGAGTAGTTTCTACTCAAGACGCTGGAGCGCCTTGGGAAGAATTAACAACTTCTGCTATGACAAATGTTGCTAATCCTAACAATGGTATTCAATTACCTTCTGGTGAAAGTGCAGACGCTGTTAATGCTGAAGACGGAACGCCTAAGGTTGTTAGTACTGCTGCTCAGTCTAAAACTAGAGTTCACTGGTTAGCTGGATAAATTATTTAATTTATTTTGTGGATTTCACTTAATAAATAAGTAAAATTAAACCCTCCCTTGTGGAGGGTTTTTTTTATTTTTATCTTTTATATGAAACTATTAAAGAAAATTTCGGTTGAAAAGGTTTTGTTAACCCTTTTTATGGTCGCATATCTCATCCCTAATTTTCTTACAACCGACCGTGTAGGAAACCAATGGTTATACCTAAGCATTATAACATCACTTAGTTTCATTTATGTTGCCTCTAAAAAAAGTTTATTTAACAGCATTAAATTTTTAATTAAAAAAAAGGCAATCGTCTTATATGGACTTTTTCTAATATGTGCGTTATTATCTATATATTTTAGTTTAAATAGGGCAGCGGCAATAGTTACATTTAATCAATATTTAACTGTATTCTTTTGCTTTATTTTTTTTAACATTTTTTCTAGGAACATAACTGATGGTGATAAATTTATTATAAACCTATTGTTTGTTCTCTTGATTATTGAAACATTCCTTTCACTATCTCCAATAATAAGTGATATTGAGAATGATAGTTTAGTTTTTAGATCAATGAAATACTCTGGTGCAGCAGCAAACATTAATATCACTTCATTTTCACTGGTTTACAAGCTCCCTCTTTTATTTTATTTCTTTGAAAAATACAGTAAGCCAGTCATAAAAATATTTTTAAGCTTGTTGTTGTTTTTCATAATTTTTGTAGTCTCAATTCTTGGTACAAGAGGTGCAATTATTGGGATAGGAATTTCTATCCTAATATTTTTTTATTATATGATAGTGTCAAAGCATACTTTAAGGAATAAAATCAAACAGTTATGCTGGATGCTTATACCTGTAATTTTAGCGGTCCTGTTAAATCTTAATTATTTAAACAAGAATGAAAACGATATTATCACAAGAGCATCTTCAATTAGTATTAACACACAGGATGGCTCAGTGAATCAAAGATTAAGGTATTATAAACATTCTTTAACTCAGTTTTATGAGACCCCTTTTATGGGAGTTGGCATTGGGAATTGGAAATTGTATTCCATAGATTATGATAAAAATGACATAAATGGGTTCATAGTTCCCTATCATGCTCACAATGATTTTTTACAGATTTTAGCTGAAATGGGAATATTTGCTTTAATTTTTTATATCTCTTTTCTTTTTTATTCAACCAAAACATTATTTAATAATAAACTATTTGAGAATAATCTTAACATATTTCTGATGGGTTCGATTCTGATTTATCTTTTGGATAGTTCATTAAACTTTCCAATTTCAAGACCAATTTCTCAATTATTTCTTGTTGCATTGCTAACATTAATTTCAGTAAATGAAAAAAGAATTACTAGTTAGAATAGCTATTGGGTTAATTACATTAATTCTGTTAAGCTCTTTGTATGTTAATTATAGGGTTTTTAGATCATTTGAAGACCAAACAATTCTTTTATATGAGTTTAACGCATATCAGAATAAATTACCTCTAGAAATAATTGAAAATTTTAATGATCAGCTACCAAATATAACCGTAACAACCCTTCCTTTAAAAATGATGAAGGCAAGGTATTACATGAGAGACTCACTCGTTGAAAAAGCCCTTTCCTTACTATATAATGCAAAAAAGGATAATCCTTTTTTAAAAATTGCTGATTTTGAATTAGCTAAATATCATTTTAGTAAAAAAAATCTTGATTCGGCACAATATTATTCTAAAAATGCTTTTGAAGCTTTACCTAGGAACTTTCTTTACAGTCGGCAATATTTCCAAATTTTAACAAAACAAAAAAAAGTTATAGAATTAGATAGTGCATTTAATCAGATAAAGGGTAATTATATAATTGACCAATGGAGAGATTATATGTTTTCTAAAATTGAAATTGATAAAAACTCTAAAGATGAATTATCAAAAATTTTAAATGAGGCCAAAATGTATATTTCTGATAAAAATCAACTATCTACTATTGAAACAATTATAGAAGTAGGATATGAAAATCTTGATGATTTAAGTAAAATAATTTTAGATGCTGAGACCTTTTATAAACAAGACAAGTTTGTGGAAGCAGCAAATTTTTACGAAACTGCAGCGAGAATGAACGTTGCAGAGTATACTCATTATGAAAATGCAGCCTTAAGTTTTTACAGAGGGGATGATTTCGAACAAGCCGAAAAATTATTTAGATATGTATTAAATAGCTTTAATGTCAAAAATGGTAAATCGGAGTTTTATCTTGGCTTACTATTATATGAAAAGAAGGAAAAAGAAAATGCTTGTAGATTTTGGAAAATTGCTGATCAAAAAGGATTTTCAGGGTCAAGAAGAGTTATGGAAGCATTTTGTAAATAAAGATTAGAGTAAGAAATAACTCCATTGAAATAATTATTATCAAAGCATTAATTTGACTTAATTTTGAAATTAACAAGTGATGTATATGATTTTGATCAGGTTCAAAAGGAGACTTTTTGTTTTTTAAACGAATTATAAATACCCTTAACAAATCCAATAAAGGATATAGCAGAACTAATATCGAAAAAAGCACTTTGTTGAAGGATATATCATTATCAAATTTAAAATCACTTCCCAAAACATAAAAGATATAAACCGAAGCTACAGTCCCCAAAAGGAGCGAACCACCATCACCTAGAAACACTTTGCGTTCCTTTTTAAAATTAAAATAATATAAGGGTAGAATGCTAACAACAAGAAACATTGCAAGCGGACTCAGTGCTGTTTTACCAGCACTAAAAAACTCTATCAGTAAAATAGTTTTAATAACTTCTGTTATGGCTAGCCCATCAATACCGTCAATAAAATTAATGGCATTGATAATTACTAAAAAAACGAAAACAGTACTTAACTGAGCTAAAATCCATGGGATTTCATAGAAACCAAAAAGCCCATGATAATTTGATATCACATAACCCTGATCAATGATGATTTTTGCAACAATAATTTGCAATAAAAACTTGAGTTTAAAATCTGCATGATAAAAATCATCATATACTCCCACTATGAACATAATTCCTAAGGGGATAAAAAGGGAATAGTCAAATAGCTCAACTTTATTGAAATAATAGTAGCTTGAAACTAATAATAATGTTAAAAATATCCCGATTCCCCCTGTACGAGTTGCCAAGGTTTTATGTGAACTACGATGATTGATGTCATCAAATTTTTTGTAGTGGATAAATATTTTCTGGGTCCAATTGGTTAGGATTCCACTGAGGGCAAATACCAAAAAATAGATTGGAAAATTCATATGGTAAAGATAAAACCTTTTTCAATATGGTTTTCTTAGAGTTTTATGTTCTATTTTTTTAGTAATTTTATTAAAGAATATAAGAATCATGCCCAAAAACACTTCCCAAAACATTAACACTTCAAATTTTATTCCAAGTTTTTTTTTAATTGCTTATTTATGCTTAGGTTTTATTCCCAATTGGGAGGCCGTAGATAAAATAGCACCCCAATGGTTGTTGATGGGGATAATAAATACCCTTGCTGTGCTTTATGTTGGCTACCATAGAGCTTCATATGGACAAAGGATTAGTCAAACTCTTAGCACCACCTTATCTTATACCTATATTGGATTTATCCTTTGGGCAGGGTTTTCTTATTTTTATGCGATAAATCCCACAGAAGTTCTCGTAAACATTTCCCGTCAAGTAAATGTATTGGTGATGTTTTTGGTAATGGGATTTTTTGTTTATCATTTAAAAGCAAAAAAAACTTTTCTCTCATTTGTAATCACCGCAATTCTGAGCATTGAGGTATATGCAGTACTTAACGAAGCCTTACAGATGGTTAATACTTCTGGAGTAATAAGCGCAGGAGTATTAAAAGGGGTAACGGCAAACCGGAATATTACTGCGTTTTCAATTGCTATTAAAATACCTTTTGTACTTTTTTTGATTTATAAAAACCAAAAGGTACTTTATAAATTTATACTAAGTGGAATTGTTTTTCTAGCTATTTTGTGTTTGAGTATGATTCAAAGTCGTGCCTCTTTTCTGGCGGTTGGTTTGATACTCCTCGCCTTTTTGGGTTTATGTATCTTCTTGTACATTAATGATAAAAATAAAAAACACCTTTTTCAATTTGGGTATTTATTTCTCCCTTTTTTATTAGCTGTGGGACTCAACCAGGCTCTACTTTCAGACAAAGGTGCTGATGCTCTGGCCAGAGCTTCAACGATCTCTGCTGGGACCAATGACGGCTCTGTAAACCAGCGTTTACGCTATTATGAGGATGTACTTACGCATTTAAGTTCAAACCCCATTTTTGGAGTAGGATTAGGCAATTGGAAATTGAAATCTATTGATTATGACTCCAAAGATATTGTTGGATATGTAGTGCCTTATCATGCACATAGTGACTTTATTCAGTTAGGAGCTGAATTGGGGATTGTTGGTTTCTTGTTGTATTTAGGTGTTTTTATCTGGGCTGTATTGTTTGTTTATCGTTTGATTCGCTATTCTGAGTGTTCAAAAGAAGAAAAAGTTTTTATTTTCCTACTTTTAATCGCTTTGGGAGTCTACAGCATAGATGCTAATCTTAATTTCCCTATTGCTCGACCACAAGTATTGGTCGTTTGGGCTTTGATCATGGCTCTTATCAATTATTATTATTTAACCCAACAACAAACCCTCAAAAAAACAAACAACAAGCCTGTTTTAAACTATATTTTTTTGGGAATTGCCTTACTTGCACTGCTCCCTTCGATTTATATTTCAAATAAAGTATATCAATCACTAAAAGGGCAAATGTTTCTATTACAGGACTTTAATTCTAATCAGTATAATGTCCCTTTAAATCGTATTGATAATATCGTACCGGATATTCCTAACATTACCGTAACTACCATTCCTATAAATTCCGTTAAAGCACGCTATTTTGTGAATGCTAAAAAATATGATAAGGCTCTAGCGCTTTTAGATAAGGGGACAAATGCAAATCCCCATCTGTTTTATAGCGAGATATTAAAAAGTCAAATTTTTGAGGAATTGGGACAACTAGACAGTGCTAAGGTTTATGCTAAAAAAGCCTTTTTCGGACTCCCTAATAATGATTTACATGCTACGCGCTATATAAATTTAATTAATATTACAAGAGATAAAAAGGCCTTAGAAGAAACTTTTGAACTCTTAACCTATAAAAACAAACTTAATAATTGGAAGAACTACTTGATAATAGCCAATAGCATTAAGAACCCAAATGATCTAGTATTAATAGAAAGGGCAAAAAAAGCGGTAGAGCTATTCCCTAATAATTCAGAAATTAGAAATCTCTACAATCAAATTGCTGTTGGCACTGACAAACTTAATGAATCAATTTCTTATTCTAAAAAAGGTTTAGATTATTTTAATAAAGGGGATTATCAAAATGCTGCAACAGAATTTGAAAAAGCTCTCAAAACAAACCCTTTAGATTATGCAAATTTTGAAAATGCCGCTACGGCCAATTATTTGATTGGAAATTTGGATAAAGCCATAGAGCAAATTGATGTTGTAATTAAAGATTTAAATCCACTTAACGGGAAATGTGAGTATATAAAAGCACTCATTTATATCAAATTTGGGGATCCCATTGGCGCTTGCCCTCTTCTCAAGACAGCAATAGATAGTGGCCAAACACAGGCTGAGCCTACTTTTAATCAGTATTGCAATCAATAAAAGAAGTCTTTAACATAAGATTATTTAAAATTGAGTTTGAATTTTACTTTTTATTAAGTACTTTTGGTACTTGATAAGTGTTAAATAATTAAAATGTTAACTGTTATACCATTGAAATTAACCCAGTTGCTTGAAGAGCATCAGAATTTTGAGTCTAGCTGGGTTATTCTATTTACAGTAACTTTTAATAAAAAATTAAAATCCCTTTTGACAACATGAAATGGTTTGTCCTTTATACAAAGCCTAATTTTGAACTCAAAGTTACCGAGGGAATCAACACCTTAGGGATTAATGCATATTGCCCCACCTTTACTCAGATTAAACATTACTCTGATCGCAAAAAAAAGGTACAAAAGCCGTTATTACCTTCTTATGTATTGGTTCAACTCACAGAACAAGACCGTCCCAAGGTTTTTGCTATCACGGGGGTTGTTCGTTACTTATTTTGGCTTGGAAAACCCGCAGTGGTTCGTGAAGAAGAAATAGACTTATTGAAAAAGAATCTGACAGGTATTTTTGATGAAGCCGAGATCTCTAAATTATCAATAGGAAAAGAATACACCATTCCATCAGGGCCTTTAAAGGGGCAAAGTGGAACGGTCATAGATGTTTTAAAAAATAAATTAAGATTGGAGTTGCCTAGTTTGGGACTATTTGTTACGCTTTCTAAAGCAAGCGTTTAGATAAATAAATTAAGAATTGCCAAGTTTGAACAATGGGACAGACCTGGCGGAGCCATGAAAAAAATCATTCTCACTTTCATTTTAAAAATGTCTTTTTTACAACTTTCAAACCTATGTTAGAGGAACTTATAACTTCCAAAACGCGCTTGCGTCTATTGATCAAGTTCTTTATTTCTCAGGCCAATCGTGGCTATTTGAATGGTTTGGCCACAGAAATGGGGGAGTCTACTAATTCAATCCGAAAGGAACTCAATCACCTTCAAGGAGCTGGTTATCTAGAGAAAATAAAAGTGGACAATAAAGTTGAGTATAAAGCCAATACTAAGCATCCCTTATTTGCAGTACTTCAAAAAGTAGTTTTCAAACATTTGGGTTTGGAAGATGTGGTGGACACTGTTTTGGAACGCATGGGGGATGTTCAAGAAATTATTTTAGTGGGTGATTATGTGCATGGGAATGACTCCGGTAAAATTGAAGTTTTTTTAATTGGAGAGCAACTAAACATGGAGTACATTATCCAGTTGGAAGATAAAATTGAAAAATTGATCAAGCGTAAAATCAGCTTTTATTTAGCCTCTAAATTTCTGAGTACTCAACCCCATATTGTATTGTTTAACGAAAAAGATAACCGATGATATCCATAGAAAGTGAAGAGCGCCCTTGGGGACGCTTTTTTGTACTACATGATGAGCCTAACTATAAGTTAAAGCGAATAGAGGTAGATCCAGGGGGGAGACTCTCCTACCAATATCATTACAAGCGTTCTGAAGCTTGGACCCTAGTGGAAGGTGTTGGTACGATTACGTTAGATGGAGAAGCAAAAGACTATAAAGCAGGAGAAACCATTTTAATTCCTCAAGGTGTAAAACATCGAATTGAAAACAAAGGAACAGATAAAGTTGTTTTTATAGAAGTGCAAACAGGAACCTATTTTGGGGAGGACGATATAGTGCGTATTGAAGATGATTATAACCGTACGTAAATGAAACTAAAAGCAATCATAGTTTCAGGCTATTTTAACCCTTTACACAAGGGACACTTAGAGCTTTTTGAAAAAGCAAAAGCTGCTGGTGATAAGCTTTGGGTGATTGTAAATAGTGATTTACAACGTGAATTAAAGGGAAGTAAAGCCTTTATGGATGAGGATGAGCGCTTAATTATTGTTAGCGCCATTGGTATTGTTGACAAAGCACTTGTTTCTATTGATAAGGATAAGACCCAGTGCTCCACGCTGCGTTTTTTAGCGAATGAATACGGCACTGAGTATGATTTGTTTTTTGCTAATGGGGGAGATCAAAATAACGATAGTATTCCTGAGGTGCCGATTTGTAAAGAAAAAGGAATTGGCCTTTTAGAAGGACTAGGAGATAAGATTCAATCCTCCTCTTGGCTTTTAAAAAAATAGGATGCAGATAAAAAACATTTGTTGTATAGGTGCAGGCTATGTGGGAGGACCCACCATGGCTGTGATTGCATTAAAATGCCCCGATATCAAAGTCACAGTAGTTGATTTAAATTCAGCGCGCATTGCAGCATGGAATGGCCCTTTAGAAAACCTTCCCATTTATGAACCCGGCTTAGCAAAGGTAGTTGCTGAGGCTCGAGGAAGAAATTTATTTTTCTCTACAGAAGTAGATAAGGCCATTGAAGAGGCTGAAATGATTTTTATGGCGGTCAATACGCCAACCAAAACAGAAGGGGAAGGCGCGGGAATGGCAGCTGATTTACGCTTTGTGGAAGCCTGTGCAAAAAACATTGCAAGAGTAGCCACAACCGATAAGATTGTCATTGAAAAATCAACCCTTCCGGTTCGCACGGCAGAAAAAATTAAAGAAATTTTGGACAATGAGGGCAGTGGAGTACATTTTGAAATCCTTTCCAATCCTGAGTTTTTAGCCGAAGGGACTGCCATTGAGGATTTGTTTAAATCAGACCGGGTACTTATTGGTGGAGATCCATCAGAAACAGGTCAAAAAGCGGTTCAGACCCTAGTTGATATCTATGCCAACTGGATTCCTAAAGAGAAAATTTTAACTACCAATGTTTGGTCTTCTGAACTTTCAAAACTAGCCTCTAATGCAATGCTCGCGCAGCGGATCTCATCGATTAACAGTCTTTCTGCGCTTTGTGAAAAAACAGGTGCCGATATTGAGGAGTTATCAAAAGCTATTGGGATGGATGACAGAATTGGATCCAAGTTTTTAAAAGCTTCTGTGGGTTTTGGGGGGAGCTGTTTTCAAAAGGATGTTTTAAACCTGGTTTACCTTTGTCGCCATTACGGATTAGAAGAAGTAGCAGACTATTGGCATCAGGTAATTAAGATAAATGACTATCAAAAAGATCGCTTCGCTCAAATAATAATTAATCATTTTGGGGGTAATTTAACCGGGAAAAAAATTGCTATTTTAGGATGGGCATTTAAGGCCAATACCAATGATTCTAGAGAAAGTCCTGCAATCTATGTTGCGGAGAAATTATTCAAAGCTGGGGCGATTTTAGAAATTTACGATCCAATGGTATCCAAAGAATCTATTTTCAACGATATTGATTTTTATTGGGAATCACCAATAACAGAAGATTTAACTTCGCGGATTTCGGTACTTGATTCTATAAGTAAATTAGACCTCAGCATTGATGCGGCAGCCATTTTAACCGAGTGGGAGGCGTTTAAGGGTTTAGACTTTTCAAAGACTATAGTTTTTGATGGTAGAGGGGTTCTTTCATCAAGTACATATTCAATTGGAAAGGGATGAAAAGAGCACTAATTTTACCAAAAAAGAAATCTCACCTACCAGCAGTAGTAAAAATCATTAATAGAACTAAATATCATTGATAAAACAAATTTAAAATTGATTAATATGAAAAAAATCTATGTAAGTTTAATAGCCGATCTTCTTCACGCAGGTCATATAAATATTTTAAAAAAAGCAAGTGAATTAGGAGAAGTTACAGTCGGTCTTTTAACTCTAAAAGCATGTGGCGAGTTAAATGATATACCTTATCTTGACTTTGATAAAAGAAAAGCTGTATTAGAAAGCTTAACATTAGTAAAAAGTATTATTCCTCAAAGCTCAGCAAGTTATCTTGAAAATCTAAGAAAATTGAAGCCCAATTATGTAGTTCATGGTGATGACTGGAAAACAACCTATCAAAAAAAGTACAGAGAAGAAGTGATTGATGAATTATCTAAATGGAATGGAGAATTAATAGAAATTCCATATTCTTCTGAAATAAATGATTTGAGAATTAAAGATGAGTTAACAAAACTCGGTATATCAACAAATGCTAGACAGAGTAGGCTTAGAAGGTTGATAAGCGCAAAGCCTATTGTAAAAATTTTAGAATCTCATAATGCATTGAGTGGTTTAATAGCCGAAAATGCTTATGAAACTCTTGAAGATGGTACTATTGTTAATTTTGATGGAATGTGGTCAAGTTCATTAACTGATTCAACATCAAAAGGGAAACCTGATATTGAGGCTGTTGACACAACAACTAGGCTAACAACAGTTAATGAAATATTTGAAGTAACCACTAAACCAATGATATATGATGCAGACACGGGTGGAAAAGTTGAGCATTTCGAATTTATGGTTAGAAGTTTAGAAAGGACAGGCGTAAGTGCTATGATAATTGAAGATAAGACAGGTTTAAAAAAGAATTCTCTTTTTGGTAATGATGTTTCACAGACTCAAGATTCAATAGAAAAATTTTGTGATAAAATTAAAACAGGTAAAGAAGCACAAATCACCAAAGATTTTATGATAATAGCTAGAATTGAAAGTTTGATTCTAGAGGCAGGAATGAATGACGCGCTCAAAAGAGCTTTTGCATATGTAAACTCAGGGGCAGACGGTATAATGATTCACTCAAGATTAAAAGATCCGTCGGAAATAGTTGAGTTTGTCACAAAATTTAGAGATAAAGATACCATTACACCTATAGTAGTAGTGCCAACAGCATTTAATTTAGTTACAACTGACGAGTTTGCTGAGATGGGCGTAAATGTTGTGATTTATGCAAACCATATGTTGAGGTCTGCTTATCCCGGTATGATGAAAGTTGCTAAATCAATATTGAAAAATAAAAGAACATTTGAAGCTGAGCCAGATTGTATGGCTGTAAAAGAGATTTTAGAATTAATTCCTGGGACAAAATAATGGCACTTGATACAGTAAATTTCATAAACAAACTTGTAGAAAAAGGATATACTCACTTATGTGTTGTGCCGTGTTCTTTTGCTAAAAATGTGATTAATGAGGCGATTAACAATAAAAAGATTGAATATGTTCCAAGTGCCAGTGAAGCTGTTGCGTGCAGTATTGCGGCTGGACTTAAACTAGCCGGTAAATCTCCAATTGTTATCGTTCAATCAAGTGGTGTTACTAATATGGGTTCTTGCATCACTAGCCTTTTAAAACCATACGGAATTAAATTTCCAATTCTTACTAGTTGGAGAACTTATAATGAAGGTGATAGTGAAATACAACATAAACACCTTGCAACTCAACTTCCTTCCCTTATTGAATCGTATGGATATGAACATATCGAATTAGATAATGAAAGTTTAAGCAATTCAATAAATCAAATAGATTTATCAAATACTACTCATACAATTTGTATGATCAAAAAGAATAGCTTCACTAAGATAGAACTCAATATTGAACATAAACTAGATTTGTCTCAATACCAGCCAAGATCTAAATTTTTGAAGAAATTAAATGAAAAATTTCAATCTTCAGATATATTATTTATTGGTACTACTGGAAATACAGCTAGAGAAATGTATAGTTTTATGTCAGACACATCTAATTTTTATATGGCCGGTAACATGGGGGGAGCATTAAGTTTAGGTTTAGGAACTGCAATGTCAGGGAAAAAGGTAATTGTTTGTGGTGGAGACGCTGAGTTTGTTATGCACATGGGAGGATTAACAACCGCTGGAAGATATAATGAAGATATAGACCTTACTTATATTTTATTTGATAACGAATCGAATAAATCAACAGGAGGTCAAAACACATATCAAAACCATGTTGATTATAAAGCAATAGCGAAAGGATCAGGCTTTGACGTAATGGGTAATAACATAATAAATTTAAATGATTTTATCGATATTATTAATCAATCTAAAAACACTAAAGGGTTGAAATTTATACACTTAAAGTGTGGTATAGATGATGAAACGCCCAGACCTCCGCTTAACATAATTAAAGTGAATAAAATGTAAAGGATGGATAAGTGGAAAGAAATTTGGAATAAATCTGACCGTATAGATGATTATATTCTTGAAACCCTTATTAAGGCTGATGGATTTGACACTGGTGCTGGAAGTTTTACTTTGAAAAATTGGAAAATATACATTCAAGAGTTTTATAATAAACTTTCAGTTAAATTGAATGAATCAGTTTATGATGTAGGATGTGGAAGTGGGGCTTTTCTCTATCCACTTTATTTATCTAATATCAAAGTTGGAGGTGCTGATTATTCCTCACCTTTAATTGATCTAGCTAGTAGAGTAATGAAAAACTCTGATTTTCAACAATTAGAGGCCTCTAAAATAGATTTTAAAATAAAGTTTGACCATGTGTTTAGTCATAGTGTATTTCATTACTTCATTAATTATGAGTATGCCGAAGAAGTAATTAAAAAAATGCTTTTAAAATCAACTAAAAGTGTTGGGATTTTTGATTTAAACGATAAGTCTAAAAAATCAGAATATCATAAGATAAGAATGGGTAATATGAATAAAAATGAATATGCTCAAAAATACGATGGTTTAGATCATTTGTTTTATGAAAAAAAATGGTTTGAAGAAATAGCAGAAAAATATTCTGTAAATATTGAAATATTTGATCAAAATTTTAAAGATTATTCAAATTCAAAATTAAGGTTTAATGTAATCATGACTAAATAGATGAGAAAAAGAATAATGGTAGATATGTCTGCTACGATAATTCATCACGGCCATATTAGATTGTTGAAAAAGGCATTTGAACATGGCGACATAATAGTTGGATTAACAATAGATGAGGAAATACTTAAAGTAAAAGGTTATAACCCTGAATTAGATTATGAGTCAAGAAAAGAGATTCTAGAATCTATTAAATATGTTAAAGAGGTAGTACCAACTAGTTGGAAAATAGATAATAAAACACTAAAAAAACACGAAATAGATTTTCTTATTCATGGACATGATAACTCAAATAAAATACCAAAAGAGAAACTCATGATTTTTCCTCGAACTGAAGGAGTGTGCAGTAGTGATATACGAAAAAAATCATTTAATATAATTAATAATGTAAAACGAAATATATTACTAAATCCAGGTCCAGCAACAACAACAGATACGGTAAAACTCTCTCAAGTTGTCCCTGATATTTGCCCTAGAGAAAAAGAGTTTGGTAGAGTAATGGAGTTTGTTTCAAATGAATTAACAAAAATTGTTGCTAATGTTAGTGAGTTCTCTACAATCCTTTTTGGGGGCAGTGGTACTGCAGTAGTAGAATCTATTATTACATCCGTTGTACCTTACGATAAGTCTATTTTAATTATAAATAATGGTTCCTATGGACAAAGAATAATTGACATATCTAAGAGGTATAAAATAAAATACATTGAGTTTAAAAGTTCTCCAATAGAGCCAATAAATCTCAAAAAGTTAGAAGGAGTAATAAAATCTAACAGTGACATATCTCATTTAGCTGTAATTCATAATGAAACAACCACAGGACTTTTAAATGATATTGAATCAATAGGTAAGCTAACAAAGAACTATGGTGTTGATCTAATTTTAGATGCAATGAGTTCTTACGCAGCACTACCAATAGACATGAAAAAGCAAAATATTTCATTTCTGGCGGCTAGTAGTAATAAAAACATTCAAGGAATGGCTGGAGTTGGATTTGTTATAGCGAATGAACAAAAGCTCAAAAACTTAAAAACGATTCAGCCTAGAAGTTTTTATTTAAGCCTATATGAGCAATATGAAAACTTCATAAAATCTAAGCAAATGAGATTTACCCCGCCTGTACAAACATTGTATGCTCTCAAACAGGCAATAATAGAATTAAAAAGCGAAGGTTTAGAAAATAGATATTCAAGATATTCTAAGTCTTGGAAACTCTTAACAGATTCATTAAGAAAAATGAACCTAAGTTATTTAGTTGAAGATAAAAATCACTCTAAAATAATTACTTCTATTATAATTCCAGATGGTGTTAATTTTGAAGAAATGCATGATTATTTTTTTGAAAAAGGCTTTACTATGTACCCCGGGAAAGTAACGGAATTTAATACTTTTAGAATAGCTAACATAGGTCAGATTGATATCGATGACATTAAAAAATTTATAAAACTGTTAAATATTTATGTAGGGTAAGCTTAGAAACCTTACATAGCCATATTAATTATCAGGATAATAATTTCTATTTAACTTACAATCAAAACAATAATGTAATATTATTCAAAAATGATAAAATTCAAAAATGCTTTTGGAGTCAAGAAAATTGAGAATTTCTTTTCAAATCAAGAAATAAAAAATATAATATCTCAGGTCAAAATTCTTATTGAACATAGAGATAAAAAAGATTTTATTTGGAAATTTTATGAAAAAAATAAAAAGCTAAATCGAATAGAATATTTTGTTAACCACTCTGAATTCTTTCTGAAATTATCCAAAAGTTCCAAAATTTTAAATGAATTAACAAAGCTATATTCAGAAGAATTTGTATTATTTAAGGACAAAATAAACTTTAAATATCCAGGTGGTTTAGGATTTGAACCTCATCAAGATATAAGTGCTGGTTGGGGTAGATATACAAATTTTCAAATTTCTATCGCAATCCCACTTGCAGATACTACCATCGAAAATGGAGCCATAGAGTTTGGCCCAAAGTTAATTGAAATGAGAACAAATTTTCATGAAGACCTAAACGAAGATTTTGATTATAATCATATAACTACAAACTTAGGAGATATTATTTTATTTGATAGCTATGTTCCTCATATGTCTAATATAAATAATTCTGAATATGAAAGGCCAATTTTATTTTTTACATATACTTTCAAAAAAGACGGCTTTTACTATGAAAAGTATCATTCAGATAAATTTAAAGTTGTTCCACCTGATATATATAAAATAAAGGGAAAAAAATATAGATCAGGAAATTCAAATAACAAAGCAATATTTGAATAGTTTCAAATTGTATTACCTTTTAATTTAGCTTAAACATCTAATATTGTTTTCAATCTTAGCAACAAACTTTTAAAATAGATTTATTAAAAAGATAAAATCCTTTTTTCAAAGGTTTTTTTGAATTAAAAAAATTTGTTAATCTGTCTTATTTGATTTAAGTTTTTATTAAACAACACAAATGACAACATAGTCTTATATTATTTTAATTAAATAAATAGATGATTTAAAATTGGAAAAATTTAAATTTTCATTGATAAGGGCGACAGATTTTTCTAAGAAAAAAGAAGAATATATTTCAATTATTCTTTCCAGAGCAGTAAATATTTTTTTTGTATTTGGAAGTATAAAATTTATTACAAATCAATTTGACGAAGAAGTCGTTGGTAAATATTATTTAATTATGACAATTATATCTCTAATTAATCTGTCAGTTTTAAATGCGCCTTCGAATTTTTTCTTTCGTAACTTTAAAAGATTTCACAATCAAAATTTATTTAATAATGTTCTAAAATTAGCTATTCTTTTAGGTTGTATTGCCTCATTTTTGTCGTTATTACCTTTGTCTTTTTTTTTTAAAGAGAATTTGAAATCTAATTCTTTTTTGATATTTGTTATTTGTATTTATATAGCTTTAGATTTTATTACACGAAATAGTTTAAATGTTTATCTAACATTAAGAAAGTTTAAAAAATTTAATAGATTCAATTTTTTCTATTACGTATTAAGTTTGATTTTTGGAATGATTTTCTCAAAATTATTAAACACCTTATATGGCTTTTTTATTGGTTTAATAATCTCACAATTAGTTATAGTTTGTAGCGAATTTAAGTCTATAGATTCAAATTTATTTTTAAAATCAAAAATTTATAAACCCTCAAAACCTTTTTTTGATTACATATTTCCGTTAATAATTGCAAATTTTTTTATCTGGGGGAATTCTCAAGGATTTAGAATTTTAATAGAAAACTATTTTAGTCTAAATGAACTAGGTTTAATTTCGATAGTACTTTTTATTACTAATGGGTTTTTATCCAATATAGAGTCTTTATTTTCCTCATATTATAACCCTAAAATATTTCTAAATTATGATAGCTCTAAATTCAAGTCAATAATTGAGAATTATATAAAAAACATTTCATTTGTAATTATAGTGCTTTCTTTTTTCGTCGTAAACAATATTGAATTTTTGATCAGTCTTATAGGTAAAAAAACATACCTAGTTTTTAAAAATCTAGTATACTTTTCAATTGTTTCAGAATATTTAAGAATTATAACAAATATTTTAAAGCACAAATCATTCAGAGTAAACAAAACAAAATTAATTTTACACGCAAATATTTTTTCATTTTGTTTGACTATTGTAACCTTTTACATACTCTTTAATCTTGAATTTAATTTAACCATAGTCGTTGGGTCTTTATTAATTGTTTCAAACCTATCTTTATTTGTATATATGCTAGTTGTTACGGATACTAAAAATATATTGAAATTGATTTTTTACATTTTAATATTAGTATTTATCTCACTAATCAATTTTGTTTTTAAAGATTTAAATAATTCAAAGATTTATTTTAACATTCTTATTTTTCTAATCGCAATAATTTATTTAAAATTAAAATTTAATGAATTTAATTATACTCGCAGCAGGACCTCCTAAAACCGACAGAAATAGACATACACAAACTTCTCATGGATCTTCACTATTAGGTAAACTCATTAATTATCTAAAAGGTAAAAATACAGTTGAGAAAATTGTTCAGACTTGTAATTATCTAAACTATAAGCCTTACGTTATTGTAAATAAAAATAATTTAGAGCTTGTAGATTGTTTAAACAAAAATAAAAACAAAATATCAAAAATTATTTTTCCTGAAGATGAAAAAATACACAGCACATTTAAAGCTGCACTGAATATAAAAGGTGATTGTGTAATGATTGCAGGTGATCTGATTGACCTTCCTGCAAATGAACTTCAGAAATTTATATTAACTAAATATGCGTCAGCTTCTTGTTTATATAAACAAAAATGGGGTAAAACAATTTTTAGTATTGATAAAAAGTTAATTAGAAGAACAGATGTTGGAGATAGTGTTCAAAAGATATCAGAAAAACACAAGCATATTTTTTTGTCAAAAGAAAATCTCTCAAAAGCAATAGAATACTTTTATAAATTTTATCCTAATGGCAATAACAGTTATGGATTAGATGAATATTCATATAATGATATTGGAACTTTTATGTCTTACTCATTTTATTTTGAAATATGGTCAGATTATAAAATAGATGAAATATCAGACAAGGGTTTGGTAAGTGTAAATAATATTCATAGTGATAATGATTAAATAATAATTAGTTTTTTATGACAAGTTTAAACTCTAATCTTTTAACTTCAAACAGATTAGATGTAATTTTTAAATACCTATTCATAAAACTTAGAGATAAAAGTCCAGAGTTTGCGAATCAGATCTATTTTGATCACATCAAAATTATTACCAATGGTTTATTTGAGGAAAAAGATAACTTTAAAAGTAGTTATGAAGATTTTTTTAATGATTTTATAAAACTTGATGAAAAAATAAAAAAACAAGGGTTTAACTCAGAAATTTCAAAAATCCCTTTATCAAAAGATGGATCTATAATAAATGGTGCTCATCGACTGGCATCGTCAATATATCATGGTTTTAAAGTAGACACATTAAACACTAATGAAAAAAGACATAATTATAACTATGAATTTTTCAGGATTAGAGCTTTAAAAAACGATATTCTAGATTACGGAATTTTAAATTATTTAGAATTAACAAAAAATAATTACCTAGCAATTATTTGGCCCTCTGCAACTAAATCCGTTGAGTTTGAACACCTCTTTGGTGATGTTTTATATAAAAAGGAAGTTAATTTTAATTCTTTAGGGGCGCATAATTTTTTAGCACAAGTTTATAAAGATCATAAATGGATAGGAGATTTTGAAAATGGTTATTCAGGAGCAATAACTAAATTATCCGAAGCTTTTAATAATTTCTCTAATGTTAGATGTTATTTTTTTAAAAACGATTCTTTTGAGGATGTTCTGAGAATTAAAAATCAAATCAGACTTTTATTTGATATTGGCAAAGCCTCAATTCACATTACTGATGATAATACTGAAACATTAGATTTAGCAAATTATATATTAAATAATAATTCTATTCATTTTCTTAATAATGCTAAGCCTTATAAGTTCAAAAAAGTATTTAATCTATTGCATACCTTTAACACCTATTTAACTAATCATACAATAAATACAGATGACATAGTAATAGATGGGGGTCTAGTTCTCTCTTTATATGGAATTAGAGATTCAAGTGATCTAGATTATCTAGCATTAACTAAGATTGATTTTAAAAACGATTTTGATCACCATATTTCAGAGATCAAATATTACAAAGAAGAAATGGGAACATTAATTTATAATCCAAAATTTCATTTTTATTTCAATGGTTTAAAGTTTATCAGCTTGAAAACTTTAAGATCAATGAAAATAAATCGAAACCAAACAAAAGATAAAATGGATATTTTATTAATTGATAAAGTATCCAAGTCTAGTTCTTTTGTTTTTTTGAAAATCAAAAATAGTCTTGTTAAATTTAAATTTAAATTTATTGCATACTTAATACCAATTACTAAAAAGCTTAAAATCTATAATTTTTCAAAATATATATACAAACTATTTAATTAATGGTTAAAATTTCGATTTTACTTCCAGTTTATAACGATGAGAATTACATAACGGATGCAATTTCCAGTGTTTTAAATAATAGTTTTAGAGATTTTGAACTAGTAATAATAAATGATGGCTCAAACGATATGACACTAGAGAAGATTCATGAATTTAATGATTCAAGGATTAAATTATTCAATAAACCAAATACCGGACTTATTGATTCTCTTAATTATGGAATTGATAAATGCCAATCTGACATTATCATGAGAATGGATGGAGACGACGTAATTCACCCTAAAAAGATACAAATCCAATTAAAGGAATTTCTCAAATCAGATTTTATTTTGCTTGGGACTTTTGGAGTTGTTATAAATAATTCAAACACTGTTGTTTCAAAAGTTAAACTTCCTTTAACACACAATGAAATTATAGAGTTTCAGCTAAAAATGTTACCCTCTATCATTCACGCTTCAATTATGGTTTATAAAGAAGCACTGTTAAGTGTAGGAAAGTACGACCCAAAAATTGAAGTTGCCGAAGATTATGATCTTTTTTTAAGACTTTCTAAAATAGGAAAAGTAGGTAATATTAATTCTTTTTTATACTCTATTAGAAAAAATCAAGATAATGTTTCTTTTACTAGAAATTCAGAGCAATTAATGAACACTATGATTGCTAGAAGTTATTTTTTAGAATATAATACTGAAAAAAAAATGAATTCTAATTATTATGAAGAAAAGAGATTACTTCTAGAGAATTCCTCTTTATTTAAAAAATTTCGAAATAACACATATCTTTTGAATAAAGAAAAATTAAGATTTCATAATCAACAATATTGGTTATTACCTAAAATATTGTTTCATATGATTAAAAGATATATATACTCAATAAAGCTTCTTAGCAATTACTAGTTATAGTATTTTATTATACAACATTCTGTAATAGATATTACCCATCCATTTACATTTAAAGGTTGGTTATTTTTGTAATTATTTTCAATAAGAGCCAATAGTCTTGAATCATCATATCCAAATAAAGATTATCAGGTTGCTGTTAGGTATGAAAAATATGTTTTTTTCTTTAAGGTATCGTAGGAAGATATTAAAAAAAGAAATATATCAACACATAAACCAAAAACTTCATTTAATTATTTTAATTCAGAAGAGCTTGGGGTTAACTTTAACCATTTGAAAAATAAAGAACATTTGTTAATGTTAGATATAGCTAAAAACAGTTTTTCAAAAGCGATTAATAAATTAATAAAAAAACTAATTTTGCGGTTAGTTTAATTAAAGTGATATTGTAAATTTTTAAAACAAAAAAATTAAAAATGGATAAATTATTTGACGAAAACTTAATTCAAATAGATTACTTACGTCTTTTATTTGGAGTTTTAATGTTAATTGCTGAAATTTTAATAGTTCAATTTCTTTATTTGAATTACTCTAAGAGTTATAATAATAAATTAAAATTTGCTAAAAACTTTATACCATTTGGGATATCAATATTAATAATTGTTACTGTAATTAAAAGTTCATTAGCCCTTTCTCTTGGATTAATTGGTGCTCTTTCTATAATTCGTTTTAGAACAGCTATTAAAGAACCAGAGGAAATAATTATGTTATTATTAATTATGGGTTCAGCTGTATCTGTTGCTGCAGAAAAAGAATTATTAAGTTTAATGTTAGTAGGAATATTTTGCATTAGTTATTTTATATTAAATAGAAATAAATTTAAAGAAAACTTTACTAATGATGTGATTATTAGATTTTCTGAAAATAGTAATCAAGAAATTGATGTATTCAATGATGAGTTTAAAAATTATATTAGACAGTATTCTAAAAATAATGATAAATTTACAGTTGTTTATTATAAATTCCATGATCAAAATTTAGTCACAAAAATTTTTAAACTCTACGAAAATTTAGATTGTGATATAGAAATAATGAGGAATGAAAGTTAAACTCGTTTTAGCATTATCATTTTTGATAATGATATTTTTTTTGACAAAAAAATTTATTGAACATGATGAAAAATCTTCCTTAGAATCATTATCATCAATAGGATGTTGCGAACCAAATATAAATAATTATTTAAATAGTGACAATTTATCAGCTTTTGTTATCAAAAGGAGAGTAAAAGAATTTGTTCAGTCTCTTTTATTTCCAAAGAAATATTTCATCAAAAAACATCCAACAGAATATTCTTTCTTATTATCTAAAAACGATAAAAGAATTTTTGACAGCCTTAGAACAGTCGGATTAAATGATAGAATATTAAATGATAAAACTAAGAAATATAGGGATGTAGATTTAATACATAACGATTCATTATTTAAAGTAAAAGTTAAATATAGAGGATCTGATGCTACCCCACTTTTATGGAATTCACCAAGCTTGAAAGTCAAAAGTAAATATCCTGTTAACGGGAATAAAATTTTTAACATTGTTTCTGGGCTTGAAATGGATTATAAAAATATTTTTTTCAATTACATAGGAACTAATTTTAGTCTTTATACAGAAGATATTGGAGAAATTATAAGTGTATATTTCAATGGTCAAACATATGATGGATTTAAATATTCAAGCTTTGATCAAGAGTATGTTTTAAAAAATTATTCAGATACACTTTACAATCAATTTAAAAATTATAAAAGTGTAACGGATCACTCTTCTGAATTTGACAATATTTATTACAATAATGAAAAAGAAGTTATTCTTTCCAAAAGGTCTAAATTAGGAATTAAAAAGTATAAAGATTTTAAAGAAAAGTCTCTAATTCTTAATAAAGAGGAAATGACTTATTTTTCAAAATATCTCAGTTTAATATATTTATTTGGAAATAGCCATCAAATTTCTGGGGATAATCTGACGTTATTAGACATTAATAATAATTTATACCCGCTTTTTAGAAATGAAGGAGATTTAAATTATTTAAACGTAAGTAAAGAAAATTTAGATAATGTTATATTTAGTTATCAAGAAAAAGCACCTTCCTATGATTTTTTTAAAAGTCTTATAATTCAAGATTCATTTAGAGAGCTTAGAAACTTACAGTTTAAAAGCATGCTTAGACTTAAAAATGAAATAGTGAATAGTTTTGATAGTATTTATGAAAGTAATAAAAACAAACATTTAATTTATAATAAGAGATTTTTTAGACAACAATTAAATCAAAAAATTTTAAAGAAAAATTTAATAAATAATTTTCAAAAAATTGAGGATTATTTAAAATTTGATAGAGTTTTTTATCATCACGAAGATGATACTTTACGAATAACCTCAAGTTCATATACTCAGCTTGACTTAATAATAAACTGTTGTAATTTTTACAGGATTAAACAGAGACAGTTTAAAATCAGTAGCGACAAAAAAATTGAATCAAATTTTAAAGAAGCTAAAATTTATTTTAATAAAAAAATTGATTCCTTAACAATTATTAATCCGTTTACCGAAGAGCAAAGGGTATTAAAAAATATTTACAATAATGAAGTCAATTAAAGTCTCTTTATTATTTTTTCTGTTAGCGACTTTAGTATATTCAATTTATGAATTTAAATCTCCAAATCCTGATATATATATTCCCTTAAACAGAAAGCAATTAATAAAATTGGAGAGTGGTAATTTATTAGATAAAATATATGGTATTAACACAACATTTAATGGGATAAAATGTCGTATTAAGTACAGTGACAATAAATTAATTATTTCTTCAAAAAAAATTTTGCACAAAGGATTTAGAAATTTAATATTAATTCCTGATTTTAAAGACTTTACATTAAATATCCACAATAGATTGACTCATAAATTTGAGCAAAAAAACATTGCATTTTCAAATTACGATATTGGAAAGTATTTAGTTCTTCCAATTTTTAGTCAAGAAAATGTAGAAATATTAAAAGAAAGATTTGAAAAAATTGATTTTAAAATAAATGATACTTTAGTATATAAAAATTCAAAAGATAATTTAGTTATTTCAGATTCAAGGGGTGGCTATTTCAAATTTAAAAAAGCAATCTTTCTTAAAGATCCAGTTACAGAAAAATATACTGCTTTACCAGATATTTTTTCTAAGTTAATTAGAATTTCAAACACAAGTGATGATATTCAAAAGGTAAAAAAAATCAAAAATAAAACTCCCATTAGAAAAAAATATAGTGACATAACATATATAAGTAATAGTGAAGTCAACAACAACACAAATCAATTAATTCTTGAACAAAATGCATCACTTATATTTTCAAATTGTAAGGTTAATTTAAAGGATTTAAATATAATTTCAACTGGAGTTAATTCTATCATTTTTTACAATTGTGATGAAATAAGTCTTGATGGTGTCACAATTTCAAATCTAAGTGAGTTTAGTTCTGAGAATTTTAATTTACCTTCTGGACTCACCTTTATTAATAGTAATGTAAAGATTAACAGCTGTAATTTTTTAGACAACTTAAAAGGTGACGATTTTATCAATTTTTATCACTCAAAATTTACTGTAGAAAATTCTGTTTTTAAGGGGGTTTTATCTGATGCTATAGATTCAGACTTTTCAATTGGTAGAATTTTAAACTCTAATTTTTTTACAATTGGAAATGACGCAATAGACACAAGTGGCTCTGAGATAGAAGTATCTAATTGTTTGTTTGAAAATGTAGGGGACAAATCTTTGAGCATAGGTGAGGCGTCAAATGTTAGATCAATTTCAAATAAATATACCAACAATAGTCTAGCTATTGTCTTAAAAGATGGTTCTACACTAAATTCACAAAAAGATTTTTTTGAAAATAATGAAGTAGATATATCAGTTTATCAAAAAAAAGATTTTTATAAAATATCTTCTATGATTATTGATAAGGAATTAAATAATTTAAATTATTTGATAGAAAAAAAATCACTCATAGAATCTCTTGATTCAATAGATATTAAAAAAATTAAAAATATTGAAGATTTAATGTATGGTAAATCATTTGGAAGAAAAACTTTAAAATGAGAAATGAAATTAAATTTATCATTCCTCGAAAAGAATTATTTAAGGTTAAAGAGAAGTTAATTAATCATTCGTTTAACTATGTTTACGAGAACAGGATTATAAATAATATATATTTTGACACATCTGAAAATATTTCTTTTTATGAAAACATCGAGGGGTTAAAAGACAGGACTAAATACAGAATACGTTGGTATGGTAATTTTGAATTAGAGCATCAAAAAAAAGTTATTCTAGAATGTAAAATTAAAAACAATTCATTGGGATGGAAAGATAGTTTAATAATAAAATTCGATTTTAATTTAAGTTATTCTGACAGAATTAATATGATTATCAATAAAATTAAGAAATCCCGGAATAATTTTTATAAGCCTGTAGTTACAAATAAGTACCTAAGAGAGTATCTCGAAGACCCTGAAGGAGTAAGAATAACAATTGACTCAGACATTAAATATTCAAATAATGAGAGTTTAAAAAAAATAACGGACAAGAATCTAATTTTAGAAGTAAAATTTAAAATTAATAATAGTTTTAACTCTGAATTATTTAACGAGCTGGATGTCATGTTATCCAAAAATTCAAAATTTGTGAATGGAAGAAAACATTTCATTTAATTATTTCTAAACAAAGGTTGCTAGGTTGCTTTTAGTTTTGAAAAATACTAATGAAAATTTTAATCTGCTTAGTCAAGAGATCAATGATAGTTTTTTTAAATCTATTTATATTCATACCAAAATCGTTGATTTAGAGTTTAATCAACCACACGAAAACATCAATTTTAAATTAATTACCTTGAAAATATTACGAAGAATTTTTATTTTATTCTTATGACTTTAATAGATGCTGTTTATATAAATTCATTTGGAGGCAAAACTATTCTTGAATTGATTCTAGGAAAATTAATTAATTCAAGAACTTCATATCATGTTATTTTTGATAGTAGATTAGAATCAAATTATTTAGATATTTTAAAAAGTAAAGACTACACTATTATTTTTTCAAACCATAAAAACAGAAAGAATTTTTACTTAAAAAATATAACTAGATTTTCATCTATTTTATGTTTGGCAAATGTTCCCCCACCTATTAAAACTTCTGTTAAAACCTCTATTTTTTTCCATAATAGTTTATTGTTAAATCCTTTATCTCATCCAATTAATTTTAAAAGCCGAATAATTAATTTTCTTAAGTTTAATTATATTAAATATTATAACCAGAACGATTATAATTGGATAGTTCAGACGCCATATATCTTTAGATTACTTAGAGAAAATTTAATAATTAATTCAGATAAAGTTTCTATCTACCCTATTATCGAAGAGGAATCTATATTATCTAATTCAAAAAAAATTGCTAATCATTTTGTTTATGTTTCTAGCGGAGTGAGTCACAAGAATCATATAAGACTGATAAAAGCTTTTATCAAGGTTGCTTATAAAGAAGCTGATATAGAAATTAAATTGCACCTCACATTAAATAAAGAGGAGTTGCCCAAGTATATATATCCCTATAATTTAAAGGTCGAATTTCATGGAATTTTAAGCATAGATGCTGTTAATGAGTTATACAATTCTTGTGAGTTTGCAATTTATCCATCACTAGTTGAGAGCTTTGGGCTACCATTAATTGAAGCCGCAAATCAAGAGTGTAAAGTTATTGCTAGTGATTTACAATATGTTCATGAAATAATTAAGCCCTCCTTAACATTTGATCCGTACTCAGTAGAAAGTATTTCTAATGCAATTTTAAAAGCCATTAGCGAGGATTTACCGAAAACAAAAGTATTAGTTGAAAATAAATTGGATAACTTTATGAACTTGATAATTAATTAAGATGTTTGAAAACAAAACACTTCTTATTACAGGCGGGACAGGCTCTTTTGGGAATGCTGTCTTAGATAAGTTTCTGTCTTCTGAAATAAAAGAAATAAGAATTTTTTCAAGAGATGAAAAAAAACAGCATGACATGCGTGTTCATTATAACAATCCTAAAATAAAGTTTTACATCGGAGATGTTAGAAATGAAAATAGTATTAGGGACGCTATGATTGGAGTAGATTATGTATTTCACGCAGCAGCCCTAAAACAAGTTCCATCATGTGAGTTTTACCCAATAGAGGCCGTGCAAACGAATGTTTTAGGTACAGAAAATGTATTAAACGTAGCTATTTATAATAATGTGGCTAAAGTAGTTTGTTTGAGTACTGATAAAGCGGTGTACCCTATTAACGCGATGGGAGTATCCAAGGCTATGATGGAAAAAGTTTTTGTAGCAAAGTCTAGAAATTCTAAAAACACCATTATAACAGGTACGCGTTATGGAAACGTTATGGCATCAAGAGGATCTGTAATTCCACATTTTATTGAACAAATAAATAATGGAAAGCCAATTACTGTTACAGATCCATACATGACAAGGTTTATGATGACTCTTGATCACGCAGTTGAACTGGTTTTATATGCGTTTAATAATGGAAAGTCAGGAGATATTTTTGTTCAAAAATCACCAGCTAGTACCATAGGAGAATTAGCTATTTGTTTAAAAGACATATATAATTCTAAAGTTGAAATCAAGAATATTGGAATAAGGCATGCGGAGAAAATGCACGAAACACTTTTAAGTAAGGAAGAGTTTATGGGCGCTGAGGATTTAGGAGAATATTATCGAGTTGCCGCAGACAATAGAGATCTTAATTATGATAAGTATTTTTCAAAAGGGTCAACCAAAGTTGAATTAAAAGAATATAATTCATTTAATACACATAGGCTTTCAAAAATCGAATTAAAAGAATTACTTGCTCAAATTGATATCAAATGAATAAGTTAAAAGTAGTAACAGTTTTAGGCACTAGGCCAGAAATCATTCGACTTTCAGTAATAATTAAAAAATTTGACCAGTTTTTTGACCACACGCTCGTTCATACCGGCCAAAACTATGACTACACTTTAAATGAAATTTTCTTTGAGGAGCTTGAAATTAGAAAACCAGACTTTTTTTTAGAAGTTGTAGGACAAGACTTAGGAGAAACTATGGGGAATGTTTTATCTAAGTCTTATAAGTTGTTTAGTGAACTTAAACCAGACGCTTTATTAGTTCTTGGCGATACTAACAGTGCTTTATGTACCATCAGCGCTAAAAGACTCAAGATTCCAATATTTCATATGGAAGCAGGGAATAGGTGTTTTGATCAAAATGTACCAGAGGAATTAAACAGAAAAATAGCAGACCATACCTCAGATATTAACCTCACTTATACAGAAAATAGCAGAAGATATCTTTTAGCAGAAGGGTATAGAAAGGATCATGTGTTTTGTGTTGGCTCTCCTTTAAAGGAAGTATTGGATTTTTATTCTGATCAAATAAACGGAAGTTTAGTACTTGAGAAGCTTCAGTTGAATGAAGATAAATACATTGTAGCTAGTATCCATAGAGAGGAAAACTTAGATATTGGTGATAATTTCAAGAATATAATAGATGCTTTAAATAAGGTAGCCGATTTATACGATGCTCAATTAATTTTCAGCACGCACCCAAGAACAAAAAAGAAAATAGAACAACTTAAATTAAAAGTTAGCTCGAGAATAAGCTTCGTAGAGCCACTTGGGTTTTGCGACTATGTTTTCTTACAGAAAAACGCATTAATTACTTTGTCTGATAGTGGAACTATTTCTGAGGAAAGCACCATTTTAGGATTTAAAGCTGTAAGTATTAGAACAAGTACTGAAAGACCAGAAGCAATAGATCATGGAAACATAGTGTTAGGTGGCATAACAACTGAAAATATTATTAATTCAATAAATATTACTTTAGGATTAAACGATAGATCAGATCCACCTGTAGAGTATTTAAAAACAGATAATTCAAATACTGTTTTAAAAATTATACAAAGTTACACCCCTATAATTAACAGAGAAACTTGGAGAAAATAAGAAAAAAAGTACTGGTGCTTGGTGGAGTAGGTATGCTAGGACATGTTCTTCTAAAAAAACTAAATGACAACAAGGTTTTTGATATATATGATATTACAAGAAACAAAGAAAATAGGCCAAATAACTTTAAGTGTGATGTAACCAATTTCGACTATTTATTTAAAATTATTAAAGACATTAAGCCTGATTATATTGTAAACTGTATCGGGATTTTAATTAAAGGTTCTATCGAAGAACCCTCTAATGCAATTCTTACTAATGCTATTTTACCTCACAAATTAGTTGAATTTTCAAACGCAGTAGATTCAAAGCTAATTCATATAAGTACAGATTGTGTTTTTGATGGTTCTAAAGGGAGTTATATTGAAACTGACAACAAAACCGCACAGGACACTTATGGTTTGAGTAAATCTTTGGGAGAAATTAACGATGACAAAAACTTAACCCTAAGAACTTCCATAATAGGTCCAGAGTTAAAAGACGATGGAGAAGGACTATTTTCGTGGTTTATCAAGCAAAAGGGTGAAGTAAGTGGATTTATCGAATCGATTTGGGGGGGCGTAACTACTTTAGCATTAGCAGATGTAATTATTAAATCAATAAATGAAAATTATACAGGGCTTTTTCATGTCACCAATGGACAGCCAATTTCAAAATTTGATTTATTGAGCTTAATAAAGGAAAAGTTTGAACTTAACAATATTGACTTAAAAAGGGTTTCAGGCAAAAAAGCTGACAAATCTTTAAGCACTAAGTTTAATCATTTTAATATACAAACATACAGTGAGATGATTTCAGAAATGAGAAATTATTATATAAAAAACTATTAGGGCCAATTAACAAAACATTAATTATCAATAATATTATTTGATTATAATTAAGCCAGATTCATTTTGAAGAAAAAATTAACATAAACTAACTCGTTAAAAAAAAGACATTAATCAAAAATTGAAAGTATTATTAATTAGCCAATATTTCTACCCAGAAAACTTTAAAATAAACGACCTTATTTTCTCACTAAAAGAAAGAGGTCATGAAATTACTGTGCTTACAGGTAAGCCAAACTATTCAAAAACTCATTTTTTTGAAGGCTATGGATGGAAAAGTGATGATTTTGATACGATAAATAATATCCCTGTCTATAGAGCTAATTTGTTTTCAAGGAGAAATGGAGGTGCCATACGTCTATTTTTAAACTACATTTCATTTGCGATATTAGCTTCTTTTAAAGTTAGAAAAATCAAAGGCTCATTTGATGCCATTTTTGTTTATCAAACATCACCGGTTACCGTCGGAATCCCAGCAATTTATGCTAAAAAACTTTTTAAAGCGCCTATCTATTTTTGGGTTCAAGATCTTTGGCCTGAAAGTTTAACTGCTGCTGGAGGTGTAAACAATAAGTTAGTGCTAGGGTTTTTTAATTCACTTACTAAGTGGATTTATAATCAATCAAAAAAAGTTTTAATCCAGTCTGATGGCTTTAGAGAGTACATATTAAATCAGGGGATTCCGAATGATAAAATGATCTATTATCCCAACTCAACAGAAGATTTCTATAAGCCATTAAAAGAAGTCAAAGAATATCAAGAGTTTTTCCAAAACGAATTTTTTAATATCATTTTTGCTGGAAATATTGGAGAAGCACAAAGTTTCAAAACAATCATAGATGCTATTAATAATATTAAAGAGCTTCCCGTTAAGTTGATTGTTTTAGGAGATGGAAGGTGTAAAGAAACTGCCTTAAGTCTGATAAAAGAAAAAGAGTTGCAGTCACATTTCAATTTTCTAGGATCTTTCCCCCCAACTGAAATGCCAAAATTTTTTTCACATGCAGACGCACTTTTGGTTTCATTAAAAAAAGAAAAGATCTTTTCACTCACAATACCGTCTAAAATTCAATCTTATTTAGCATGTGGAAAACCTATAATTGCCTCAATTGATGGAGAGGGGGCTAAAATAGTTAATGATGCCAATTGTGGGGTGAATTCACCAGCAGAAGATTCACTTGCTTTGAGTAAGAAGATTAAAGAATTAATGGCTTTGGATAAGTCTAGCTTTAATGAGCTGGGAAAAAATGGAAGGGCCTATTACGAAAAAGAGTTTGACAGGAATACTCTTTTAGAAAAGCTGGAGGGTATATTTAAATCTTAATAGATGCTACCTTTTTAAGGTTTGTTTGGAAAAATTGTTAAAAAGTTTAATGTAATTGACTTTTAGACTGTTATACCTTTGGCTTAAATTTATAGTATGCCATTCAATCCAGAAACAGCAAAAGCCGCTGGTCAAAAAAGTAAGCGAGGTCCCTCAAAATCATTAGATCCCAATATTAAAGAAAAAATGGAAATTCTTTATGAAGGTGTTCTTGACCATTTAATTATGCATCAAGAAGACCTATCTATGTCTGATAGAGTAAAACTTCTTCAAAGCCTTTCAAATTATATTCTCCCTAAAACCAAATCTGTTAGGGACGAATTTACCATTCAGAAGCTTATAGAAAGAGAGGATACAGATTTTATGGATAGAGGACCACATCCTACAAAGTAGCCGCTACCTTCATAAAAGCATCAGCGTATGTATCCTTATTAATCTGCGTTCCAATATAACTTAAAAAAGTGCTTTCCTTCGAATGACCTGTAATTTGCATTAAAATAGGAGTTTCAATTTTTCCAAAGTAGTTTGTTGCAAAAGAGCGGCGTAGGTCATGAGAAGAGATAAGACTATATTTTGGGTGAGTACCCAATTTTTTTCTCCTTGTTTTTGAACATAATTTGTAACCACTCACCATTTCATAAATACCTGCTGTCTGACAAATCTGTTTAATTTGCCTGTTAAACAATTGAGCGGAAATTGAGTATGGAAAACGCTGTTTTAAAATTTCAATAACTTCTTTATCTACCACTCCAACAGTGACATATTTATCGGTTTTTTGTTGATTAATATCAATGTAAACACCGTTTTCTATAAATCTGAGTTGTGATGGTTTAAGTGCCAATAGATCAGAAACTCTCTGGCCTACATTCAGCCCAATGAGGATCCATTTTCTAGCATTTTCAAGAGTGGAAGGTAAACCACGAAGTGCCTTTATTTGTTTTATTTCTTCAAATGATATGGTTTGTAAAACTCGGTCTTTACTTTTTTGAGTAAACGATTCTATGTGCCGGGTATATGGATTTACATTAATACTCATTCTATCAGCTTCTTTACAAATCATTTTTAGAAGCTTTAATTGAAGGCCAGCGTTATTAAGTGAATACTCTTTTTTAGTTAAAAGCCACTCTTTAAAAGCATTAACTAACATGTGATCTATTGTATTTAACATGATAGATTGACCAAAATCAGATTCAAATTCCTGAATTAAATCATAAAAACGTTTTAGATTTCGGATAGAATTAGTGGACAGACCAAGTGAGCCACTTCTTTTAAGTCTTCTTAGGGGCGCCTGTTTTATGTAGTTAGAGATCTGAGTTAGTAATACCCCTTGATTTCTAGCATTAGAAACTATTTTATCGTTGTGATCATCCATTTTTTATTGTGTAATTTCAAATGATTTGTGAATATTATAACTAACTTCAAATTTTATTTGACATTTTAAATAAAATATTCTAACATAAATTTGCTAAAAATTTACATTTAAATATACGTTATTTTTTATGTTATTTAACATAAATAGTCAATAAATACAGGGCTTAACAAAGAATAGTTTTGAAATAACTACGGGCTGTAGTCAAAACAAAAAACCTTCTTATCTTTAATGAAATTTATCACATGAAAGCCATTCTCCTTGCCGGAGGAACCGGTTCCCGACTTTTTCCAGTTACAATTGGTGTTTCCAAACAGCTGTTGCCTGTTTATGATAAACCCATGGTCTATTACCCCTTGTCTGTTCTTATGGAAGCAGGTATAAGGGAGGTTTTGATTATAAGTACACCAGAAGATTTAGGACAGTATGAACAGCTATTGGGAGACGGAAGCCAATGGGGTATTAGTCTAATATATAAGGCACAGCAAAAGCCCAACGGATTGGCAGAGGCCTTTCTTTTGGGAGAAGAATTTATAGGAGAGGAAGCGGTATGTTTGGTTTTAGGAGATAATATTTTCTATGGAGTAGATTTTTCGCAAAAGTTAGAAACGGTCATACAGAGAACAAATCTTGGTTCGAAGGCCACCATTTTTGGATATACCGTTAATGATCCAAAGCGTTATGGTGTTATTGAATATGATGACCAAGGCAAAGCCATTTCTATAGAGGAAAAACCAGAAGCCCCAAAAAGCAATGAAGCGGTGGTAGGCTTGTATTTTTATCCTAATTCTGTCATTGAAATTGCAAAACATGTTAAGCCTTCATCGCGGGGAGAACTAGAAATAACGGATATCAATCAGACGTATTTAGAGCAAGGAAATTTACAAGTAGAGATATTGGGTAGCGGTTTTGCTTGGTTGGATACTGGAACCCATGAATCATTATTGGAGGCTGGACAGTTTATCCATACCATCGAAAAAAGGCAAGGACTGAAAGTAGGCTGTTTAGAAGAGATCGCTTTTGAAAAAGGATTTATCACTAAAGAACAACTTTTGGAGGATGCAGAAAAGATGAAGCAAACCGAATACGGAGGCTATTTAATGAAAAAATACAACGATAAAGCATAATTAACTTCAATTAAACGACCTATCATGAATATCAAAACCACTCCTTTCAAGGAGGTTTTTATTTTAAAGCCCAACGTTCACAAAGATGAACGTGGTGCTTTCATGGAAAGTTTTAACGAAAGAGAAGTAGAAAACCTACTGGGCAGAAAAATAGCTTTTTGTCAAGACAATCAGACCGTTTCAAAAAAAGGGGTTTTAAGAGGCTTACATTATCAATTACCTCCCTTTAGTCAAACCAAATTAGTCCGCGTGATTCAGGGTAAAGTATTAGATGTAGTTGTGGACATAAGAAAAGGGTCTCCCACTTTTGGACAACATTTTAGCTGTGAATTAAGTGCTGAAAATCAAGCACAAATTTATATTCCTAGAGGGTTCGCCCATGGATTTATTACCTTGAGCGAGACCTCTATTTTTATGTATAAAGTAGATCAATTTTACAAGGTAGAAAGTGAAGGAAGTATAACTCCAAATGATCCCGTACTTCGAATTGATTGGCAAATCCCGCAATCGGATTGGATTCAATCCGAGAAAGATAAAAACCATCCTTCATTAGCAGAGGCTGCCGTTTTTGATTATAATTCAGATCTTTATGCCTAGTTATTTAGTAACAGGAGCGAATGGTCAATTAGGGCAATGTTTTAGGGCGGTGGCCCAAGAGTTTACTGAGATAAATTTATATTTTGCCTCTAAAAATGAAGTAGATATTACCCAGTTAGACTCGATAAAATCTTTTTATAAAAAGAGTCCCTTTGATGGTATTATCAATTGTGCGGCTTATACTAATGTAGATCAGGCAGAGAGAGACCAAAAAAATGCTTCTAAAATTAATGTAGAAGGAGTTCAATATTTAATTGCTTTTGCTGAGGACAAAAATCTTTCAATAATCCATTTTTCTACTGATTATGTTTTTGATGGAAACTCTACTGAACCTTATCATGAAGAGTCAGCTATAAATCCAATTAGTATTTATGGAATCTCCAAACAAAAAGGAGAGAGACTTCTTTCAAAGAGTAATTGTAAAAATGTATCTATAAGGACGTCATGGTTGTTTAGTCCTTTTGAAAACAACTTTGTAAAAACCATAGTCAATTTATCTCAAGAGAAACCAACACTAAAGGTCGTTGAGGATCAATGGGGCAGGCCTACCTACGGAATTGATTTGGCAAGAACGATTTTGACACTCATTTCAAACGATACAATCTATAACCTTCCCATTTTACATTATGCCAATCAAGGCGTGTGTAGTTGGAAAGCATTTGCTGAAGCGATTGTCAAAGAAGTAAAACGAAGTACTACAATAAAAGGAATTCCAAGTTCAGACTATCCTACTTTAGCAAAACGACCCAAATACAGTGTCTTGGATACCGGATGTATAGAAAAGGAATTGGGAATTGTTATCCCAACTTGGGAGGAAAGTTTAAAAAAATGTATTCAAATTTTAAAAAATGATTAGGGATTTTAAAACAATTTTAATAACAGGAGGTGCTGGATTTATCGGATCTCATGTGGTAAGAAAAATGGTTGCTAAGTATCCAAAGGTTCAAATAGTAAATTTGGATGCACTAACCTATGCTGGTAATTTGGATAATGTATCGGACATTGCTGAAGCATCGAACTATTCTTTTGTGAAAGGAGATATAACAGATGTTTCCTTTATTACATTTTTATTTTACAACTATCAATTTGACGCAGTGGTACATTTAGCTGCAGAATCGCATGTAGATAATTCCATAAAAAACCCACTTAGTTTTGCTCAAACCAATGTAATGGGAACCCTGAATTTATTGGAAGCAGCAAGAAATCAATGGAAAGATAATAAGACAGACAAACTTTTTTATCACATTTCAACCGATGAGGTTTTCGGAAGTTTAGGAAAAGAGGGCGCTTTTACTGAAGAAACTGCTTATGATCCCAGATCTCCCTATTCAGCTTCTAAAGCAGCATCCGATCATTTTGTTCGGGCTTATTTTCATACGTATGGTTTACCTGTAGCACTTTCTAACTGCTCCAATAATTTTGGCCCTTCACAATACCCTGAAAAATTAATTCCTTTATTTATTAAAAATATTGTAGACAAGAAACCCTTGCCTGTTTATGGAAAAGGAGAAAACATTCGTGATTGGTTGTACGTAGAAGATCATGTAGCAGCCATTGATCTGATTTTACATAAAGGTAAAATAGGAGAGACCTATGCCATTGGGGGTAACAATGAAATTCAAAACATTGATATGGCACACAGTTTAATTGAAGTCACAGATCGTTTATTAGGACGTCCTGAAGGTGCTTCTATGGAGCTTATATCTTATGTTACTGATCGCCTAGGGCATGATTTCCGTTATGCAATTGATACTGCTAAAATTGAAAAAGAGTTAGGATGGACCCCCACGACATCCTTTAAAGAGGCAATTGAAATAACGGTAAAATCCTTTTTGTAAATAATAGTTATCTTTATTTCTAATTAAATCCATAGATCATGAAAAGAAACAGTTTACACTTTGGATTTTTATTCCTACGAATTGGCACTTGTGTGGCTATGTTAACCCATGGCTACGGTAAGTTTATGAAAGTTTTATCCGGTGATTTCAGTTTTGGAGATCCAATTGGAATCGGTTCTACAGCTTCCCTAATACTATGTGCTTTTGCTGAATTTATTGTTCCAATCTTTATGATTGTAGGGTGGAAGACGCGATGGTTTTCTTTAATTGCTGCAATCAACATGTTAGTTGCACTATTCATCGCCCATGACGGTGATCCTTTTGCAAAAAAGGAAAAAGCCTTTCTTTATCTCACAATCTTTGTCTTTATATATTTCTCTGGAGCTGGAAAGTACTCAGTAGATAAACATTAAGCGACAAAAGACCATTGTTTTTTATTAAAATTAATCCTATATTTGCCGTCCATTAAAATAAACTAAAATGTACGCAATTGTAGAAATAGCAGGGCAGCAATTTAAAGTTGCAAAAGACCAGAAGCTTTTTGTACACCGT
>Ga0206677_10000426_pt1 | contig 39590 bp, 44 predicted proteins | sample M130m12015metaG_FD_155475 | JGI IMG/M metagenome (GOLD analysis project Ga0206677, IMG submission 155475) | Ammonia-oxidizing marine archaeal communities from Monterey Bay, California, United States - M1 30m 12015 | ecosystem: Environmental > Aquatic > Marine > Intertidal zone | place: USA...
TTTTGAAATCCCCATAGAAACCGCAAGATCGTCCATGGTTACACTTTTAAACCCTAATTGAAGAAAAAGTTTAGAAGCTTTTTCAATTATGGTGTCTTTCATTTTATGTCTACATTGAAGCAGGTTACAAAATTCAAATCAGTACGATTAAAGATTAATCGCTTGCAAAGATACCAAGGAAACTTTAAAAACAAAAATAGTTTCCAAAGTATTTTGATTGAAGTTTTAATGAGATAAAAAAGATTAATTTTGTAAAAAAAATAATTGTGCTGAAACATTATCAATCTGCTTTTTTAGCGTTTATGAAAAAGCAATTATCCAATCCAAAGCCTCAAAGTTTGTATGAACCTACATCTTACATTATGGAATTGGGAGGTAAGCGAATTCGACCAGTTTTGGCCTTATTGGCTGCAGATGCAGTCAACGATTCTTTTACAGAATCACTTCCAGCAGCATTGGCAGTTGAGGTTTTTCACAATTTCAGTTTAGTTCACGACGATATCATGGATGAAGCCCCACTGCGAAGAGGCAAAGACACTGTTCATCAAAAATGGGATGTCAACACTGCTATTCTTTCTGGGGATGTAATGTTGGTTTGGGCTTATGAATGTTTGAACGCTTATTCTGGAGATCTATTCAAAGAGCTAACCACTTTGTTTAGTTCAACTGCCCGAAAAGTGTGTGAAGGACAGCAATACGACATGGACTTTCCAACGCGATCCAAAGTAACGCAAGAGGAATATCTTGAAATGATTCGATACAAAACAGCTGAGCTTTTGGGTTGTTCTTTACAGATGGGAGCCATGAGTGGAGGTGTTTCTAGAGTTGCAAGCCAGCCTTTTTATGATTTTGGAATTGATTTGGGATTAGCCTTTCAATTACAAGATGATTATCTGGATTCATTTGGAGACCCTAAAACTTTTGGTAAACAGCTTGGGGGAGATATTATTGAAAATAAAAAAACAATGCTTTTTCTTCTTGCGCTTGAACGAAGTAATGCTGAAAATAAAACAATTTTAGAAACTTTAATCAAAACAACTCCCGCCGATCCTTCTCAAAAAATAGAACAGGTTAAAGCATTGTTTATCCAAACAGGAGCCGCAGACCAGATTAAGCAAATGATAAATAAATACATTCAAAAGGCATTGGATCAAGTTGATCAATTTCCTGTAAAAGATGAAAAGAAAGAAATTTTCAAAACCTTTTCTAAGGAATTGATGGAAAGAAAATTGTAATTAAAATATCCGTTTCCAAAGTGCATTGACAAAAAGACCAACGGGGAAACTGAGCATTATTTTGAGTTCCTCTTTAAAAGTGGTTTTTTCATCCAAGAATTTAAAGATTAGTTCGGGGCTGTTTTTTTTAAACATGAGCGAAAACAGCAGATGACCTTTTTCATTGTGTTTACTCAAAACATCCAAGAATAAAAGATCATAGAACCAAAAGCGATTTTTTTGTTTTACTTGATTCAGAGGTTTTCCCGTTTTTAAAAAGGATGCAGTTTCTTTTGCTTTGCGAATTGTTTTTTGAAAGGTGAACCCAGTACTACTTTTAGTCCAACCTCCTGCAGTTCCAATATGCATTTTGTTAGGCGTATTTTTGTTCCAAAATGGATATGCTGTCATTGGAATGCTCCCTTGTTCTCGATCTTGTATGACTATTTCACCTGCATTTTTTTTGTTTAAATATTCCAAAATAGCTTCTTCATATTCTTTGTTCTCCAAAAGATTGGCAGAGAAGAGCGTGTATTCTACAAGTGCCTTGTTTTTGGAAAAAGGGAGTACATAAATAAAACGGGTGTTTCCTTTTTGAGGAAGGTCAAAATCCATGAATTGAAGGGTTTCAGGATCAAAAATAGGGTTTTCGGTTTCTACAAACCAACCAATAAAATGTTGATGAAGCAGTGGGTATTTTTCTTTTTCACGAAGGTGATCTGAAGGGGGAATGCTTGTAAATACTTTTTTTGCCAAATAGAAATTTTTTTTACCCAAAACACGAACTTCTTCTCCTTCATCATCTATTGATGTTACCTCTTCCTTTAAAAATGTTATGTTGGATTTTTTTTCAAGGTTTTCATGTAATTTCTTGTAAAAATCTTCTCCACGAATCATTTTGTATTGAAAGGGGTTGAGGTCTATTTTTTTTGAAAATTGAGCCGCCTTAAATTCAGCAGTTTTCCATGCTTTGTGTGTAATAGAATCCCAAACAGAGTTTTTCTCTTCCCAAAAACTCCAGGTTCTATCATTTTGACTTTTGATTTCTTTTTCAAGAATCAGAACTTTTTTGTTGTCAAAGTAAGGGTCATTTCCAAAAATTTGAGCAAGAATCAAACCCGATGCTCCACCCCCACAAATAATAAAGTCATAATGGTTTTGGTTTTCCATAATAATATCTAAAAATAAAGATTTCAAATGGATACACAGAGTTATTTGACTATTTTTGAAAAATATTTTTAAAACCTAGTTCAAATGGAAACCATAATCGCTTTCTTTGAAAAAACAGACCCAGTATTGGGAGCTTTGTATGCAACTATATTTACATGGGGATTAACTGCCTTTGGAGCTTCATTTGTTTTCTTTTTTAAGTCCATGAACAGAGCTGTTTTGGATGGAATGCTTGGTTTTACTGGAGGTGTTATGGTTGCGGCAAGTTTTTGGAGTTTGTTAGCACCTGGAATTGAAATGAGCCCTGGAGAAGGTTTTTTAAAAGTAATGCCTGCCGCAATAGGTTTTGGATTGGGTGCTCTGTTTATTTTTGCTTTAGATAAAATTTTGCCACACATACACATCAATTTTAAAGAGAGTGAGGGAATCAAAACTCCTTGGCACCGAACTACTTTGTTGGTGTTAGCAATAACCCTTCACAATATCCCAGAGGGACTTGCTGTAGGAGTGCTTTTTGGAGGGGTAGCTGCAGGATTGCCAGAAGCCTCTATTTCAGGTGCGGTTGTTCTAGCTCTTGGTATTGGAATCCAAAATTTTCCTGAGGGTATTGCTGTTTCGATGCCCATGAGACGTCAGGGCGTTAGTCGTTTCAAAAGTTTTTGGTATGGACAATTGTCAGCTGTAGTCGAGCCTGTAGCGGCAGTTGTAGGAGCAGTAGCAGTTACTTTTTTTACACCGATACTCCCTTATGCTTTGGCTTTTGCTGCTGGAGCAATGATTTTTGTGGTGGTCGAAGAAGTAATTCCCGAGACGCAACAAGACAAGTACACCGATATTGCAACTCTTGGGTTTATCGGAGGATTTATCGTCATGATGTCATTAGATGTTGCATTGGGCTAGTCTTTTTCTTCTTCTTTAATTCCGTTCCAACCTTGAGCAGTTAATTCAATTTGTTGACCCAGTCCAGTAACCATATTGTATCCACAGGCTTCATCTGTCATATGACCAATAATACTTAGATGTGGATGACCTTTTACCTTTTCAAAGTCACTTTGTTCAATGGTAAATAAAAGTTCGTAGTCATCACCCCCATTGAGCGCAGCGGTTGTATTGTTTATCTTAAATTCTTCACAGGTTTTTACGACCTCGGGATCGATAGGAATTTTATCTTCATAAATTTGACAGCCCAATTTCGAGGCTTTGGAAAGGTGTAAGATTTCTGAGGAAAGGCCATCACTGACATCAATCATAGCGGTTGGTTTTACCCCTAAATCTTTTAAAAGTGCTTTGATATCAACTCTTGATTCGGGTTTAAGCTGTCTTTCAATACAATAACTGTATTCAGACAAGTCAGGCTGTGATTGTTGATTTACCTGAAACACTGCTTTTTCACGTTCCAAAACTTGAAGCCCCATGAAAGCGCCCCCTAGATCACCTGTCACTAAAACAAGATTTCCTTCCTTTGCTCCATTTCTAAAAGCGATTTCATCTTTGTTGGCTTTCCCAATTGCAGTTACCGAAATTACCAAACCTTTGGTAGAGCTTGTTGTATCTCCACCGACCAAATCAACTTTGTAATTTTTACACGCCAAATGGATTCCCAAATACAATTCTTCAAGAGCTTCTAGGGGAAATCTATTGGAAACAGCAATGGATACCGTAATTTGGGTGGCTACAGCATTCATTGCAAAAATATCAGAAAGATTTACCATTACGGCTTTGTATCCCAAGTGCTTTAAAGGCATGTAGCTAAGGTCGAAATGAATCCCTTCGATAAGTAAATCTGTTGAGATCAGTGTTTCATCTTTTTCGTGCTGAATGACAGCAGCATCATCACCAATACCGAATTGGGTAGATGATTCTTTAATTTCAAAGCTTTTTGTAAGCGCCTCAATTAAGGCAAATTCTCCAAGGGTTGCGATTGGAGTTTTCGGAATGTTTTTATCTTCTAGCATGCAGCAAAAATAGAATGTTTTTCTGAAATAAACCTCTAGGTTTTGACAAGGTTCTTGGATAGCCTATATTTGATACCGATTATTTTTATGATGAAAAATTTAGCCAGACTTCTTTTTCTGATTTTTTTATTTTTAATTGGATGCTCAAAAAACAGTCCGAAAGATGTAAATGAATCGATTTTATCAGATCCTACTGAGCCATTAGTTGATCCAATGCCACTGACAGTTCCCCCTAGCGGACTAGTCCCTTGTGACGGAGGTTTGGCAGGAAATTATCCCTGCTTGGGTTATGACCTTCAATCCATGGTCTCTTTGCCTTTAATGGGGGCTTCCATGGGCAATGATAATTGGGGATGGACCGATTCAGAATCTGGCAAAGAATATGTCCTTATGGGATTGGATAACGGTACTGCTTTTATTGACATTAGTACACCAGACCAGCCTGTTTTTTTGGGAAAATTAAATTCTGCCACTACTCCGAGTATTTGGAGGGATATCAAGGTTTTTCAAGATCATGCATTTATTGTGAGTGAAGCGGACGGTCATGGCTTGCAAGTCTTCGATTTAACAAGCTTGCGTAACCTTACAGAAGTACAAAATTTTACTGCTGATGCTCGATTGACTGCATTTGGCAGCGCTCATAATATTGCCATTGACGAAGCAAGTGGATTTGCATATGTTGTTGGCAGCAGTCTTTATCAAGGAGGCCCAGCATTTATTGACATCAACGATCCAACAAACCCAACTTTAGTTGGAGGCTTTGGAGATGAGTCTTACACGCACGATGCACAGATATTAATTTATGAAGGTCCAGATACCGAATACCAAGGCAAAGAAATCTTGTTTGGGAGTAACAGTGATGGCGGGGAAAACAATCAAATCATTATTGTAGACGTTACCGATAAAACTTCACCTAAATTGATTTCTAGTTCCACATACAGCAATGGAGGATACACCCATCAGGGATGGATAGACGAAGATCACAAATACTTTTATCTCGGAGATGAATTGGATGAGTCTCAATATGGAAACTATTCCAGAACATTAGTTTTTGACATGGAAGATTTAGATAATCCAATCTTACATCACACCTATTTGGGAACCACAGCAGCAATAGATCACAATGGATACATCAAGGGAAATTCCTTCTTCTTGGCAAATTATACGGCTGGTTTTCGTGAAATAGGTATTCAGAACATAGGTTCAAAAGAAATGGAAGAAGTAGGTTTTTTCGATACTTTCCCAGAGCATGACAATACATCCTTTGACGGTGTTTGGAATGTTTATCCCTATTTTGAAAGTGGAGTAATTGTCATAAGCGATTCCAATTCGGGACTATTTTTGGTAAAAGCAAGTCAATAAAATTTTATGCGTTTTATTTTTCTGATTGTAATTTTATTCATTTTAGGTTGTGAAAAAACCAATCTCAATACGTTTTCCTATTCTAAATTTCAGGGAAAATTATCCTGGGCAAAAACCTTTGGAGGAACGGATGAAGATATTGCTCATGCAGTTATTCAAACTCAAGATGGTGGCTTCGCTGTTATTGGGAATACCAAAAGCTTGGACGGAGACCTAATTGATAAGACTTATGAAGGAAGTGATATTTGGTTGCTCAAATTCAATGCTGAAGCAGAATTGCAGTGGAACAAAACCTATGGTGGATCCGAGGACGATCGTGGACATTCTTTGGTTCAAACAACTGATGGCGGGTACATGTTGTTGGGATACAGTCAAAGTTCAGACGGAATTGGGAGTAACAATGAAGGCCAACACGATAATTGGATCATTCGAGTCGATGAACAAGGTGCTTTTATGTGGGAACGCAGCTTTGGTTATTTGGGGCATGATCATGCTTACAACATAATTGAAACTTCTGATGGAGGTTTTTTGTTTAATGGTTTTTTGGATGTTTCTGCATCCAATGGATTAGGGAATAGGGTCGATGACAAATCATCTTCTAGGCATGGTGTTGGAGAATTTTGGTGCCACAAAATTGATGCTCAGGGAGCCATAGAGTGGCGAAATTATTTTGGTGGAACAAGTAACGATAGATCTTACGATTCAGTTGAATTAGAAAATGGAAACTTTGTTTTGGTAGGAACATCAGAAAGCACAGATGTTGATGTAACTGACCCAAGAGGAAGTTACGATATTTGGGTAGTTACAGTAGACACTGAGGGAAATCTTCTTTGGGAAAAATCGCTGGGAGGTACCGAGACAGATGGAGCAAACGCAGTTTTGGAGAGTGAAAACGGTAATATTGTTGTCTTTGGGAATAGCTTTAGTTCTGATGGAGATATTAGCTACTCCAAAGGGAGTTCAGATTTTTGGATCGCTACTTTGGATTCTCAGGGGGAATTACTTTCAGAAGCCTCGTTTGGAGGTTCAGATTTTGACTTAGGAAGAGCACTCACAAAAGGTTCTGGTGGATTTTTGTGGGCTGCAGGTTATTCTAGAAGCAAAGATGGTGATGTCTCACAAAATAGGGGAGATAATGACATGTTGATTCTGCGGATAAACCCTGACAATATTGTTGTTAATAGTCTTTCATTAGGGGGCTCTGGAATCGATTTAGCCCATGATATTATTGAATTATCTTCAGGAAAAATAATAGTCGTTGGCGAAACAGAAAGCACCAACGATCCTTTCACAGAAAATCACGGGAACAAAGATTTAGCAATAGTTCAATTTCATTAGTATTTTAAATTTCTTTATTGAGTTTATCTATGCTAGATATTAATGCTTAGTGGACTAAATATCTTATCTTTGAGCTTTATTTAGTAAAAGTTTAAATGCTTATGATTAAGGTATCTGAATCAGCAAAAGTAAAAGTATCCGTTTTGATGCAAGAAGAAGGCTTTGACCCTGAACACGACTTTGTTCGTGTGGGAGTTAAAAGTGGTGGATGTTCGGGACTTTCGTATGATCTGAATTTTGATAAAAAACAACTGGATGAAGACCGTCTTTTTGAAGACAACAGTGTTAAGATCGTAGTAGATAAGAAAAGCCTTTTTTACTTAGTAGGAACAACACTTGAATACTCTGGAGGTTTAAATGGAAAAGGATTTGTATTCAACAACCCCAATGCAAATAGGACTTGTGGTTGCGGAGAAAGCTTTTCGTTATAAAATATTAATGCCATGGCATACACAGAAGAAGAACTAAAGAAAGAGTTAGAGACCAAAGAATATGAATACGGTTTTTACACAGATATTGATTCGGATACTTTTCCAATAGGCCTGAATGAAGATATCGTCCGTGCAATTTCTAAACGAAAAGAAGAACCCGAGTGGATGACCGAATGGCGTTTAAACGCCTATCGCTCTTGGGTCGAAATGACAGAGCCAGAATGGCATAACGTTCAATACGCCAAACCCGATTTTCAAGCAATTTCATATTATTCTGCACCCAAAAAGAAAGATAAGTACCAAAGTCTTGATGAGGTTGATCCAGAATTATTGAATACTTTCAAAAAATTAGGAATTTCAATTGACGAACAAAAGAAATTGGCTGGTGTAGCGGTAGATATTGTTGTAGACTCTGTTTCTGTAGCCACTACATTCAGGGATACACTGGCGGAGAAAGGAATTATTTTTTGTTCGATTTCCGAGGCAATAAAAGAACACCCTGAATTGGTAAAAAAATACATTGGTACTGTTGTTCCTGTAAAAGACAATTTTTATGCTGCCCTCAATTCTGCTGTTTTTTCTGATGGATCATTCTGTTACATTCCAAAAGGCGTTCGTTGTCCTATGGAATTATCCACTTATTTTAGAATAAATCAAGCTGGGACAGGACAATTTGAACGAACTCTAGTGGTTGCTGACGAATCAAGTTATGTCAGCTATCTTGAGGGATGTACAGCACCATCTCGAGACGAAAACCAATTGCATGCTGCAGTTGTTGAATTGGTAGCTATGGATGACGCAGAAATCAAGTATTCCACAGTACAAAATTGGTATCCTGGTGACAAAGAAGGTAAAGGCGGTGTTTTCAACTTTGTAACCAAAAGAGGAATTTGCCACAATCGAGCAAAAATTTCATGGACACAAGTAGAAACGGGTTCAGCCGTGACTTGGAAATATCCATCTTGTATTTTAAAAGGAGACAATTCTATTGGAGAGTTTTATTCAATAGCTGTAACCAACAATTTTCAGCAAGCTGATACTGGAACTAAAATGGTTCATTTAGGGGAAAACACAAAAAGTACAATCATATCCAAAGGAATTTCTGCAGGTCATTCCCAAAACAGTTATCGAGGATTGGTTCAAGTGCAACCTAGAGCAGTTAATGCAAGAAATTTTTCTCAATGTGATTCTTTACTTATGGGAGATTTGTGTGGAGCACATACTTTTCCATACATCGAGGCAAAGAATAATTCAGCTCAAATTGAGCATGAAGCAACCACAAGTAAAATTGGAGAAGATCAAATTTTCTATTGCAATCAACGTGGAATTGATACCGAGAAAGCAATAGCACTTATTGTAAATGGATTTAGCAAAGAAGTTCTAAACAAACTTCCTATGGAATTCGCCGTAGAGGCACAAAAATTATTAGAAATATCCCTCGAAGGTTCGGTGGGTTAAGATTACATAAAATATGTTAGTAATAAAAGATCTACACGCAACTGTAGAGGGCAAAGAAATCTTAAAAGGAATTAATCTAGAGGTAAAAGCAGGAGAAGTTCACGCTATTATGGGTCCAAATGGATCAGGTAAAAGCACTCTTTCTTCAGTAATTGCAGGGAATGAGGATTATGAAGTTGAGAAAGGAACCATTTCTCTTAGCGGACAAAATTTAGAGGACATTGATGCTGAAGAGCGTGCGCACAAAGGGATTTTTCTTTCCTTTCAATATCCCGTTGAAATCCCCGGAGTTACTGTAACTAACTTTATCAAAACGGCAATCAATGCCTCAAGAAAAGCACAAGGTCTAGAAGATATGCCTGCAAAAGATATGTTGAAAAATATTCGTGAAAAAGCAGCTCTTCTAGAAATCGACTCAAAGTTTTTGTCCCGCTCCCTTAACGAAGGTTTTTCAGGTGGAGAAAAGAAAAGAAATGAAATTTTTCAAATGGCCATGTTAGAACCAAAATTAGCAATCCTAGATGAGACCGATTCTGGTTTAGATATCGATGCCCTTAAGATTGTTGCAAACGGCGTAAATAAATTGAAAAGCAAAGAAAATGCGGTTGTTGTAATTACTCACTATCAGCGTTTGTTAGATTACATAGTACCCGATTTTGTTCATGTACTTCACGATGGTAAAATTGTGAAGTCAGGAACCAAAGAACTGGCTCATGAGCTAGAAGCAAAAGGATACGATTGGATTAAACAATTAGTAGACTAGTTATGGAGTTGAAAGAAAAATTAATTTCCTCTTTTATGGCTTTTGAAGAACAGCTAGATCTGTCTTCTCCAATTCATGAAATTCGTACAGAAAGTTTGAAACATTTCGAAAGTAATGGATTTCCTACCAAAAGAGACGAAGCCTGGAAGTACACCTCCTTGGCAAAATTGATTAAAAATGACTATTCAATTTTCCCAAAAGAGGAAACAACAATTGAATTAAAAGACGTTAAAAAGTATTTTTTATCCGATATTGACACCTACAAAATTGTTTTTACCGATGGGATTTACACCCCATTTTTATCGGATACCACACATGATGGAATAGATGTTTGTCTCTTATCTGCTGCCCTTGCCAAAAATAAATACAAAAAAATCATAGCAAAGTATTTCAATACCATTGCAAAGAAAGACGATAACCTAACTGCATTAAATACTTCTTTTACCAAAGAAGGAGCTTACATTTTTATTCCCAAGTCAGTTGTAGCAGAAAAACCCATTCAGATTTTGCATTTTTCTACAGGTAAGCAAGGTCCAATACTATTACAACCAAGAAATTTGATTGTTGTTGAGCAGAATGCCCAGGTTGAAATTGTTGAGCGTCATCAAAGTTTAGTCCCTCATCAAGTCATGTCAAATTCAGTAACCGAGATTTTCGCTGCTGAAAACGCATTGATTGATTACTACAAAGTTCAAAATGATTTGGACGAAGCTTCCCTAATTGACAACACCTTTGTTGCTCAAAAGACTAAAAGCAATGTTAGTGTTCACACATTTTCTTTTGGAGGAAAATTGACTCGCAATAACCTAAACTTTTATCAAAAGGGTGAGCATATTGATTCAATTATGAAAGGAGTTACCATCACTGGAGATAAACAACATGTAGACCATTATACATTGGTAGACCATGCACAACCCAATTGTGAAAGCCATCAAGATTACAAAGGAATTTATTCAGGTAAATCGGTGGGGGTTTTTAACGGTAAAATTTATGTAAATCGAATTGCCCAGAAAACAAATGCTTTTCAAAAAAACAACAATATTTTGTTGGACGATACGGCTACCATCAATACCAAACCTCAATTAGAAATTTTTGCTGATGACGTAAAATGTTCTCATGGGTGTACCATAGGGCAATTGGACAAAGATGCACTATTTTACTTGAGATCAAGAGGAATTCCAAAAAAAGAAGCCAAAGGGTTATTGACCTATGCTTTTGCAAATAATGTGTTGGAATCCGTAAAAATACCAACGCTAAAAGCAAGAATCAATAAGTTAATTGCCAATAAATTAGGGGTTAACATAGGACATGATTTGTAAAAGATGTTTGACGTAAACAAAATACGAGAAGACTTTCCAATATTGGAGCGAACTGTAAACGGTCAACCTCTGATCTATTTTGATAATGCGGCAACCTCACAAACTCCCAATCAGGTAATTGATGTTATTTCAGATTACTATCAAAATTACAATTCTAACATTCACAGAGGAGTTCATTCGCTGAGCCAAGAGGCAACCGATGTTTATGAAAACGCAAGACAAAAGATCCAACATCATTTCAATGCCGCTCAAACTCATGAGGTAATTCTTACTTCAGGAACAACCCACAGCATCAATATTATTGCCTCAGGTTACAGCCAACTGCTTCAAGCAGGTGACGAATTAATGATTTCGGCCATGGAGCACCATTCCAATATTGTTCCCTGGCAAATGCTTTGCGACAGAACAGGAGCAATTTTAAAGGTAATACCCATGGATCATGCAGGGGTTTTGGATATGAATGCCTTTAATGATTTACTATCAACAAAAACCAAACTTGTTTTTGTAAATCATGTGTCAAATGCCTTGGGAACAGTCAATCCTATTGAAGAGATTATCAAAAGAGCCCACGGGGTTGGAGCAAAAGTTTTGATCGATGGAGCACAAGCCTCTCCTCACATAAAAACTGATGTACAAGCCTTGGATGTTGACTACTATGTAACTTCTGCTCACAAATTGTGCGGACCAACTGGAGTAGGAATGTTGTACGGAAAAGAAGAATTACTAAATCACCTCCCCCCTTACCAAGGAGGAGGTGAAATGATTGCTGAAGTTAGTTTCGAAAAAACTACTTATGCTGATTTACCACACAAGTTTGAAGCAGGTACCCCTAACATAGCCGGAGGAATTGCCTTTGGAGCAGCATTAGACTACATGAACGGGATCGGTTTTGAAACAATCGCAGCTTACGAACACGAGCTTTTGATTTACGCAACAGCGCAATTGAAAGCAATTGATGGCTTAAAGATTTACGGAGAAGCACCCCAAAAAACAGCGGTAATATCTTTTAATGTAGACGATATTCACCCCTATGATATCGGAAGTATTTTAGATAAAATGGGAATAGCCGTTCGAACGGGTCATCATTGCGCACAACCCATTATGGATTTTTATAAAATTCCTGGAACTGTTCGAGCTTCATTTTCTTTTTACAACACTAAGGAAGAAATTGATACCATGATCAAGGGACTACAAAAGGCAATTCAAATGTTGAAATAATACTTTATCTTTGAGTGTTATGAACATACAAGAAATACAGCAAGAAATTATCGATGAGTTTGCAATGTTCGAAGACTGGATGCAACGCTATGAACACATGATCGATCTTGGAAAATCCCTTCCTTTGATTGCAGAAGAGTTTAAAACAGAAGACAACATTATCAAAGGATGTCAAAGTAAAGTATGGGTGCATGCTGAATTGAAAAATGATCAATTAGAATTTACAGCCGACAGTGATGCGATCATTACCAAAGGAATTATTGCGATTTTGATACGAGTTTTCTCAAATCAGCATCCCAAAGATATTTTGGACGCGGAAACTGATTTTATCGATCAAATTGGATTGAAAGAACATTTATCTCCAACCCGAGCAAACGGTTTGGTTTCGATGATCAAACAAATTAAAATGTATGCCATTGCGTTTCAAACACAACTCAATTAATTATGTCAGAAAATACCGCAGATAATCAAGACTTAGGAGAAAAAATTGTGAAGGTTCTCAAAACTATTTTTGACCCAGAAATTCCAGTAGACATCTATGAATTGGGATTGATTTATGATGTTTTTGTAAATGAAGATCAAGATGTAAAGATATTGATGACTCTTACAACACCGAACTGTCCAGTAGCTGAAACGCTTCCAGTTGAGGTAGAAGAAAAAGTAAAATCGATTAATGAGGTAAATGATGCCGAGGTTGAAATTACCTTTGATCCGCCTTGGACTCAAGATTTGATGAGTGAGGAAGCCAAATTAGAACTGGGGTTTCTGTAATTGAAAAATGATGAAAGATAAAATCGTGAACAAGGTTGCCCAAAGTGCTCTTGTAACATTTGATTTAGAAGAGTTGTATCCCAAAGGGGTCCTTTTGGAAGTCGATTTAAGTCAATGGTTAGATCAAGGTTTTATTCTACGCGAAAAAGAATTTAGAACAGCAATTAAGAACCACGATTGGAATCAATATCGTGGAAATTACATTGCCATGAATTGTAAAACAGATGCAATTCTTCCAGCTTGGGCCAGCCTATTGGTAACAGCTCAATTGAGCCAAGTAGCAAAGCAAATAGTTTGGGGCTCCATCAAAGATTTAGAAAAACATCTTTTTAGTCAAGCCATAACAAACCTTGATTTGACTCCTTTTAAAGGGAAACCGATCATAGTTAAGGGTTGTTTTGACAAAGAAGTTCCAGAGGATGCATTCGTTCAGCTTATTCAAAAGCTTAAACCTGTTGCAAAAAGTCTGTTTTATGGAGAAGCCTGCTCGTCTGTTCCCCTTTTTAAAAGCTAAATTTGAGCATCAATACTATCTGCTAAATGCGCTATTTTTATTTATTGATTTTTTATTTCTTCTTGTGTTGTAATCCCGAAAACGAAATGCCTCTAGAACAGCCTTTCAGTTTTATTGGGATTTGGGATTACGATCAAAAGTTTTACCGGTTTGATACTCCTTCCTATGTTCAAACAAGTTATGGAGAAGGGTGTAATGGAAAAACGGATTTTATCTTTCGACCCGATGAGTTCGAAATAGTTGTTTTTGATGGTACCTCTTGTCAAAATAAATTTTACTAAGTCCCTGGTTATGAGCTCACAAAAAAATAACAGCACACACATACTTACTTCTAATCGACTGATTCGATCTAATTACAATCCATCTGGTCCGATAAATACTACAGATATTCCATTAATTGAAAATTCAGTTGAACTGATTATTCGTTCAAACGATGAGTTTATTACCGATTTAAATTTACCCGAGGAACCTGTATTTGAAGGTAGAACATACACATCCTCTTACATTCGATATCGACGAATTCAAAACTGATGAAGCCTAAAAGTTTTAGTATCTTGTTCAATAAAAGTTGAATTTGGGTATCCAGAAAAAAATTTTGATTTTAAGCTATTATTGGCCCCCCTCAGGTGGTTCGGGCGTTCAACGTTGGATGTATTTTGCAAAATATTTGAAGCGATTTGGCTGGGAACCCATTGTTATTACCGTAGATGAGAAGCAAGCTTCTTATCCTGTAATTGACCTTAGCCTGTTAGAAGAAGTCAATAACATTAGAGTTATTAAGACCAGTACACGTGAACCGTTGCGTTTGTATTCTTGGTTAAGTTCTGGAAGTACCCAAGAAGGAATCCCACAGGGAGACGTAGATACAAAGAGTATTTTGGGGAAATTGGCGGCTTATGTCCGTGGTAATTTTTTTATTCCTGATGCCCGAAAAGGGTGGGTTCCCTTTGCGGTTAAAGCTGCACAAAAAATATTGATAGAAGAAAAAATAACTCATCTAATAACCACAGGCCCTCCACATTCTACCCATTTGGCAGGATTAGAACTTAGTAATCAATTTGAAATAAATTGGTGGGTAGATTATAGAGACCCATGGGCGGATGTCTTTTACAACAAACAAATGCAACGGACTAAAAGCAGTGAAGACAAAGATGCTCAAATAGAGAAAAGCGTTCTTCAAAAGGCTAATGGAGTTATTACAACTCTAGGAGGAGATTTGCATAAAAGTTTAAAACGAAAAGCACCAGACCAAAAATTTATTGCCATAGCCAATGGTTTTGATGCCGAACTAATGGTCAGCTCAAAAGCTCATCCTCCAGAAGGTGTTTTTCATCTGGTCTACACAGGTTTGTTAACCGAGCAACAAGCATATCCATCAATAATGAAAGCATTGCAAAAACTTGACGGGGAGCGACCTATTCGTTTCTCTCTTGCAGGAAATATTTCTGAAAGAATAATAGAGGAGATTCGCATGGGTTTACCAAAAGTGGAAATTGTTTATCACGGTTATCTAGATCACTCAGCGGCAATAGCACTAATGAAAAGCGCACATCTGTTGTTGAACTTTATCTTCGACGGTGCCAATACGCAAATGATCTCGGGGAAGTTATTGGAATACATGGCATCACAAAGACCCATACTTTCTTTGGGAGATCCAAACTCAGAAGCAGCAAAATTTATTAATAAAGGCAGTTGTGCTGTCATGTTGGATTCAAATGATTTGGAGGGCATATTTTCTTTTATTTCCCAAACTGTTAAGCATGAGGGAACACTTCAAAATATGTTTCCAGAAATAGAGAAGTGGAGTAGGGAAAGTCTTACCAAGGAATTGATCAACAAATGCCTTGACTGAAATTAAGGTTATTTGTAAAAATTCATTTCATCCAAATAAACCCAGCTTATGGGTGGGAGCAAGGGACGTACATTTTGCCCTTTTTTGATTGCTTTTCGAATAGCAGAGGATGATAACTCTATTTTGGGTGCTTCTATTAGATTAATTTTTGGATGATTTTTGAATTGCTCTGGTATTGCTCGATTTGTTTTTCTGGGATAAACATAAAGCTCATGGTGTTCTAAGATTAGTTCATAATTTTTCCATTTTGGGAAACTAACTAAATTATCTTCTCCCATTAGAAGAGCAAATTGATGCTCGGGATATTTTTCGACCAAATGAACCAATGAATTGATGGTGTAGTTGGGGGTAGGCAGTCCAAATTCGATATTTGAAGGTTTTAGTTTTGGATAGTCCATGGTGGCTTTGTAAACCAGTTCCAAACGGTGGTTGTTATCCAAAATCGAATCTTTTTTTTTGAATGGATTTTGGGGAGTAATAACCATCCAAATTTCATTCAAATCAGTTGTTTCCGCGAAATGGTTTGCTAGAATAATGTGACCAATATGAATCGGGTTAAAGGTGCCAAAATAGAGCCCAATTTTTTTCATGCTACAAAGATAGTGATTTGGCTATGAATCGATAAACCCACGAACTTGACGAACTACTTCTTTTTTGGCTGTTTCAAGATCATCATTTATGATGACAGAATCAAATTGAACTGCAAAGCTCATTTCTTCTTCGGTTCTTGCCAATCGCATTTGGATATCCTCCTCATTTTCAGTATCTCTTCCCCGCAGACGTTCTTCCAATATTTTTTTTGAGGGTGGTTGAATAAATAGAGCTAAAGTATTTTGAGGGTATTGCTTCTTGATGTTGATGCCTCCTTTAACATCAATATCAAAAAGGACATGTTTCCCTTGGGACCATAAGCGTTTTATTTCTGATTTCAGAGTTCCATAAAAAACGTCATCGTAAACTTCTTCATACTCAACAAAGGCGTTCTCTTTAATTTTGTTTTGAAAATCAGATGAAGATAGAAAATGATAGTCAACACCATTTTTTTCTTTACCACGAGGTTTTCGGGAAGTAGCAGAAATAGAAAACCCTAGAGGTAAATTTTCAGTAAGAAGGTGCTTTACAAGAGTTGTTTTACCGGAACCGGAAGGTGCAGAAAAGACAAATAGCTTACCTTCTTTCATTTAGAGTACGTTGAGAAGCTGTTCTTTTATTTTTTCGAGTTCATCTTTCATTTGAACTACAATTTTTTGGAGTCCAGAATGATTTGCTTTCGATCCAATGGTATTGATTTCACGTCCAATTTCCTGAGAAATAAAGCCAAGTTTTTTTCCATTGGGTTGATCTTGATTCATAATTTCTTTGAAGTATGAAAGATGATTGTCCAACCGAACTTTTCCTTCGGTAATGTCATATTTTTCAAGGAAATAAATCAATTCTTGTTCCATTCGGTTTTGATCGACCTCTACGGTCAACTGCTCTATTGAGTTTCGAAGTTTTAAACTCACTTTCTCTTTGCGCTCAGGATCAATTCGGATAACTTCTTTTAGCAGTTTCCCCAAAACTTCTAAACGTTGATCAAAATCCTTTTCCAATGCAGCTCCTTCATTTTTTCTGTAATCATTAACCTGCAAAAGCGCCTCTGAAAAAACACTAAGAAGTGCTTCTTTTTCTTCTTTTTTTAGATCTTCTTTTTCTGTTTTTAGTGCATCTGGCAATTTAATTGCCATTTTGAGAAGTTCAATACGATCACCCTGATGAATTTGATTCAACTGTTCAATGTAATCATCGACAACCTTTTTGTTTATGCGTGTAGTATTGGAACTACCGTCATCGGTTTCCATGTAAACAGAAACATCTATTTTTCCTCGATTCAATTGTTCACTGACAATACTTCTTAGCTGAGGTTCTAATTCTTTAAAGACATGAGGGACTCTAAAGTTCAGATCAATATTTTTACTGTTAAGGGTTCTGATTTCAACCGCAATTTTTTTATTTAAAATAGAAGTTTCGTTTTTCCCAAACCCGGTCATTGATGTAATCATGCAGTTGTTACAGTTCTTTAATTTTTATGTTTCGGAAATAAACTTGATCTCCGTGATCTTGCAAACCAATTTTTCCAGTTCGAAATGTCCCAAACTTTGGGGCCTCTACATAGTTTGATGCTTCTTTATTACTAAATTTAGATGCTTTAACAAGAGAATCCCATTCAGTTCCATGTACTACAAAAGTAACAATTTCTGTCCCATTCAATACCACACTCCCTTTGTTAGTGTTATGATCTATGGACAACACTACATGATTCCATTCCCCTGCCGGATTACATACATCCGATGTGGGTTGAACCATGTCATAAAGCGCCCCAGCTTGGTGGTATTTTGGGTTTTCTTGAGCATCAGGATGTCGATCATTATCGAGTACTTGGATTTCAGGGCCAGTTAAATAGGGTTCTCCAAACTCCTTGCCTTCTCGTACTCCCCAAAAAATACCGCTATTGCCAGCTTCCGATATCTTCCACTCAATCGATAAAACAAAATTAGTGAATTCCTCATCCGTTACAATGTTTCTTCCTCCATCGCCATAATTTCTATTTTCTTCTGGATTAAATACCATTGCACCTTCCTCAACAGCCCACTCTTTGCCAATCCCCTCTCCATTATACTGATGCCATCCGTTTAAGGTTTTTCCATCAAAAAGTGAAGTCCATTCTTCAGAAACTTTTACAGTTTGTATATTTTGTGGTTCAATATTTTTCTTTTTGCTAGAGTTTGTTTGACAAGAAATTAGCACTAAAGAAAGACATAAGATAGGGATTAAACTTTTCATAGAATAAGATTAAAGGTTAAGTATTTTTTTTAGCAATTCAGGGTCTGTGGATCCTCCTGCAAAGTCATCAAAAACTTTTTGGGTAGCTTCAATGATGTGGTTTTTTATGAAAGGTGCTCCTTCGCGGGCTCCTTGTTCTGGACTTTTGATACAACATTCCCATTCCATTACCGCCCAAACATCACAGCCGTATTCGGTAAGTTTTGAAAATATCGTCTTGAAATCGATCTGCCCATCTCCAGGAGAGCGATACCTTCCAGCCCTATCAATCCAGTCACCGTAACCTCCAAAAGCACCTTTTTTACCGTTGGGATTAAATTCTGAATCTTTTACGTGGAAAGATTTAATAAACTCATGGTAATGGTCGATGTAAGTAATGTAATCGAGCTGTTGTAACACAAAGTGACTTGGGTCGTAAAGAATATTTACTCTTTTATGATTTCCTGTAGCTTCTAAAAAGCGTTCAAAAGTAACACCATCGTGCAGATCTTCACCTGGGTGAATTTCGTAACACAAATCGACTCCATTTTCTTCGTACACGTCTAGGATGGGTAACCATCGCTTTGCGAGTTCTTCGAATCCCATTTCAACTAAACCTTTTGGTCGTTGAGGCCAAGGGTGCCAGGTGTGCCAAAGAAGTGCGCCTGAAAAAGTAGCTGATACATCGAGCCCTAAACGGCGACTTGCAATGGCCGCTTTTTTTACAGTTTCTACTGCCCATTGTGTTCTTACTTTTGGGTTGTTTTTAAAAGCATCGGGAGCAAAGTTGTCGAACATGAGGTCATAAGCCGAATGTACAGCAACTAATTGTCCTTGTAAGTGGGTAGAAAGTTCGGTAATCTCTAGCCCATAGGAATTGACTTTTCCCTTGAGTTCATCACAGTATGTTTGACTTTCGGCAGCCTTGTCTAAGTCTATCAGAAAGGTTTCCCATGTTGGGATTTGTATTCCTTTGTAACCGAGGCTTGCAGCCCATTTGCACATCCCATCTAGGGAGTTAAAAGGTGCTTCTTGATCTACAAACTGTGCTAAAAAGATAGCGGGTCCTTTAACTGTTTTCATGAATTAGTATTTTATAAATTTACCCATGTATTATTTTTTGAATGGGACTCCAATACTTTTTCTATGAAGAGCATTCCTCGAACCCCATCATGTAGTGTTGGGTAGGCTCCTTCATCATGTTTTTCGTTTCGTAAAGCTTTGGCAACCCCGTTGTAAATATTCCCCATCGAATCAAAAATACCTTCTGGATGACCGGGTGGAATTTTACTGCTTTCTTTTGCAAATTCTGAGAGGTAGTCGTGACTGGGTTTTAAAACTTGCATGGGCTTATCTTCTGTTAGATAAATAAGTCTATTTGGATTTTCTTGTTGCCATTTCAAACTTCCTTTGCTTCCGTAGATTTGAACGCTAAAATTATTTTCTTCAGCTGTAGCAATTTGACTCGCTCGAATAACCCCTTTGCAATGCTCTGACATTCTAACTAAAACGGTTCCATCAACATCCAAAGGATTATTATCGTAGAGTGTGTTTAAATCTGCGAGAAGTTGTTTTACTTCCATTCCAGTTACGTATTCGAGCATATCAAAAGCATGTGTCCCGATATCTCCAATACAGCAACTGGCTCCTCCTTTTTCCGGATCCAAACGCCATACCTTGGCTCGTTCTTCGAGATCGTGAATTACAGGGTTGATCCACCCTTGGTAATATTGGAGATCTACTTTTTGTATGGGACCCAAAACCTCTCTTCGAATCATATCTTTCATCTGGCGAACCATTGGATACCCAGTGTAAGTGTAGGTTACAGCAAAAACAGTTTGTTTTTCTTTTTGTAAAGCCTCCAGTTCCAGAGCTTCTGCATAGGTTGTAGTCAGAGGTTTTTCACAAATGACATTAAACCCGTTTTCCAAAAGTTTTTTTGCCATTGGGAAATGCAAAAAATTTGGAGTCAAGATTGAAATTACTTCCATCCGTTGCTCAATAGGAAGCTTTAGCTCCTCATCTATGAGGATGTCAAAACTATCATAAGTTCGATTCAGCGGAACTCCAATGTGTTCTGCAAAAGCATTGTTTTCTTTTGGGTTTGGATTGAAACATCCTCCTACCAATTTGTAGCGATCAAACATGTTCGAAGCTATTCGATGTACTACTCCTATCAGGGAGTCTCCGCCCCCACCTAAAATTCCTAAACGTATTTTATTACTCAATTTTATTCTTCTTTAAATTCAATAACTTCATTTTTAAATATCAACATAAACAGTACCATAACTCCAACAGCAAATACCGCAGGAAGCATCCAAATTATCTCCCAGTCGTGCATTCCGTCTACAAGAATGTATTGATCTGATATTTTTCCAGCAACCCAAAACCCAATCAACATACCAACACCATAAGTTGCTAAGGTAATCAGTCCTTGTGCTGCACTTTTTATTTTTTCACCAGCCTTGGAGTCTGTGTAAATTTGTCCAGACACAAAGAAAAAGTCATAACAAATTCCGTGTAAGGCTATTCCAATAATCAACATGAAAGAAAGTTCACCAGCATTTCCATATGCAAATAAACTGTATCGGACAGCCCAAGCCAACATCCCTACGAGTAGTGTTTTTTTGAATCCAAACTTTTTAAAGAAAAAAGGAAGTAAAAGCATGAATAGCACCTCACTTACTTGACCTAGGGTCATTTTCCCGGTAGGGTTATCCATGCCGAGTTCCACCAAGAAAGGATTGGCTTGCTGGTAGTAAAAAGCTAAAGGAATACAGATCAGAATAGAGGTCATAAAAAACATAAAAAAGTTACGATCTTTTAGAAGTTTTAGGGCATCTAGCCCCAAGATATCTGAAATGTTTACCCCACTTCCATCGGGAGTGGAGGGAGGTGTTTTTGGAAGTGTAAAACTAATCACTCCCAAAATAAAGGAAGCAATTGCAACCATGGTAAAGGTATTGCTCAAAGCACCTGCACCGATAGCTTCGGGAGAGTCCCAATGGAATATGAAGCTGATAACCAATCCAGCAACAATCCACCCGATGGTTCCAAAAACTCGAATGAATGAAAATTCTTTTGCAGGATCCTTCATCTGAAAAAAGGATACAGAATTAACCAAAGCTAGTGTGGGCATGTAGGCAACCATGTAACCAAAGACTAATGGATAGAAAGCCTGAAATGAAGTAGCTTGGGACATAAAATACATCAATAAAGCACCTAAAATATGTAAAGTTCCTAGTATTTTTTCTGCATTAAAATAACGATCTGCAATCAATCCAATAAAGAAAGGAGCAATTATGGCACCCCAAGATTGTGTTGAAAAAGCCATCCCAGTTTCAGCTCCTGTAGCCCCCAAATTATTTCCTAAAAAAGTTCCAAGGGTAACGAACCACCCTCCCCAAATAAAAAATTGGAGGAACATCATAAGAGATAGTTGAAATTTAGTTTTAATTTTCATAAAGTTTAAATTTAGTTAACTTAATTCTTGAGCGGTTTTGATCAACAAGTCTCTTGTAGCAATAATACCTGCCTCTTCACTCAATACATCACCTTCATATTCAACCCCAAGATAACCATTAAAGTTGGCATTTTTAACAAGTTGTAGCATTCGTTTGTAGTCGGTGTGAATTTCATTTCCTTCAGCATCAAAATCATTAGATTTAGCACTTACCGCAAAAGCTCGTGGCATTAATTCTTTTACCCCTTGATATCGATCGTATTCTTTGACGCATTTGGCATCCCAGCGGGCTCCTCCTTCACGTTCCAAACAAAAGTTTCCGAAGTCGGGTAGTGAACCACAGTTAGGAAGGTTCACGTAGTTGAGTACTTGCATTAGAAGTCCAGCGTCGGAAGATAAATATCCGTGATTTTCAACGATGACATTGACATTGTATTTTGCTGCATAAGTACCAAGAGCTGTTAAGCTTTCTGAAGAATTTTCTACCCAGGCATCTCGATCATAGACGCCAAAAAGATTGATTCGTATGGAATGGCACCCCATGGCTGCTGCAGTTTCTACCCACTTGTAATGATTTTCTACTCCCTTTTTACGGTCGGAAGCAGAAGCAACCGAAAGATCTCCTTCGTCGTCAATCATGATTAAAAGATTTTTAACCCCATGCTTTGCGGCTAGTTTATTGTTTTTTTCAATAAACTTACTCAGGGCTGCAGCTTCGTTTTTTGATTTTGTAACGTCTGTGTAGAGTTGATTTACATACTCCAGTCCCTCAAAACCATATTCTTTTGCTTTGGACGCAAATTCATAAGGATTCATTCCTTGATAGCGAATGGATTTGTTCAATGACCATTGAGCCAAAGATAATTTAAAAAAAGCTTTGGTGTTTAACCCCAATTCTAGTGGATTTGAATTTAGGTTTAGATTATTGAAGGCATAAGCACCAACAGTACTTAATCCTAATCCTGCAAATGCACTTTTGGCGATAAAATTTCTTCTTTTCATAGGGTGTTTATTTAACTTTAGATATTTGTTTTTAAGTGATTTACAGATATTTTGAATCCGTTTACACTTTATTCATTTAAATCATAATCCAATCTAACACTAAACATTTTTAAAATGTATTATTAGGGTTATGTTGTGCATTTTTTTAAAACGAAAACGTTTTAAATTGTTTTTATCTTTAAATCTATTCAAAAAAATGTCATATTCACAATCATAGTTTTTATATTTAAGGAATACAAAAATCTTGTTATGATCATAAACAATAATATCAATGAGTACGATGCTATCGTCGTAGGAACTGGAATAAGTGGCGGATGGGCTGCAAAAGAGCTAACCGAAAAAGGATTAAAAACTCTTGTTCTTGAGCGAGGGAGAGACGTCAAACATATTGATGATTACCCAACAATGAACAAAGATCCTTGGGATTTTCCTAACGGTGATGTGATTACTCAAGAGACAAGAGAACGACAACCCAAACAAAGTAGAACAGGATACACAACCAGAGAGTCTACTAAGCATTTTTTTGTAGAAGATGTTGACCATCCTTACAACGAGATACAGCAATTCGATTGGTGTCGTGGATATCATGTTGGAGGAAGATCTTTGATGTGGGGAAGACAAAGTTACCGTCGAGGCGAAGTTGATTTTGAAGCCAATGCTAAAGAAGGGATTGCGGTAGACTGGCCTATCAGATACAAAGATATCGAACCTTGGTACAGTTATGTAGAACGTCATGTAGGAATTAGTGGTGAGAGTTTGAATTTACCTCAATTGCCCGATAGTGTGTTTTTGAAACCCATGGAATTGACTTGTGTTGAGGATCACCTCAAAGGATCTATTGCTGAAAAATACGATGATCGATTACTAACCATAGGTCGTGTTGCTCATATTACAGAAGGAACCAAGCCCGGTGCAGGAAGAATTTCATGTCAATATCGAAATCGTTGTTCTAGAGGATGTCCTTTTGGGGGATATTTTAGTAGTAATTCTTCTACACTTCCAATGGCTGAAGCTACTGGTAATATGACAATGAGAACGAACTCTGTAGTGCATAAAGTTCTTTATGATCCTGAGACTAAGCGAGCAACTGGGGTAAGTGTAATAGATGCGATTACCAAAGAGACCATTGAATTCAAAGCTAAAGTTGTTTTCTTGTGTGCTTCTGCAGTTGCCAGTACGGCAATTTTAATGCAATCCAAATCTGCAGCTTTTCCAGACGGAATGGGTAATGCTTCAGGAGAATTAGGACATAATATTATGGATCATCATTTTCAGGTTGGTGCACGAGCTGATGTTGAGGGTTATGAGGATCAATACTACAAAGGAAGAAGACCCAATGGAGTTTTTATTCCAAGGTTTAGAAACCTTGGAGGCACAACCAATCAAAAGAACTTTTTGAGAGGTTATGGTTACCAAGGAGGTGGAAGTAGAGGTTCTTGGACAGAAAATGTGAAAGAAATGGCTTACGGTCCTGAATTTAAGGAAGCAATGCTCAATCCAGGAGGATGGACCATCGGATTGAATGGTTTTGGGGAAGTTTTACCCTATCATGACAACAAAATGACCTTGGATTATGACAACCTCGATCAATGGGGTCTTCCAACGGTTACCTTTGATGCAAACCTTCGTGAAAACGAGTTGAACATGCGTAAAGACATGCAAGAACAAGCAATGGAGATGTTAGATAATGCAGGATTTAAGAATGTGAAGGGCTATGACAATGATTACCATTTAGGTCTCGGAATTCATGAAATGGGAACTGCACGTATGGGTCGCGATCCCAAAACCTCGGTTTTGAATGGGAATAATCAATTGCACGAGGTACCAAACGTTTTTGTTACCGATGGAGCTGCAATGACTTCTGCAGGGAATGTAAATCCATCCCTAACCTACATGGCAATAACAGCAAGAGCAGTTGACTTTGCTGTAAGAGAATTAAAAAAAATGAACCTTTAAAAGCCTTAATCATGCAAAGAAGAACCGCATTAAAAAACATAGGACTCTCGTTTGGAGCCATTACGCTAAGCTCAACAGTGGTCGGCCTTTTTGAAAGTTGTCAAACTACTCAAGCCAATTGGACGCCTGAATTTTTTACCCCTGAACAAGCTGATCTTGTAAGTAAAATTGTGGACGTGATGTTGCCCAAAACGCAAACTCCAGGAGCAAAAGAATTGAATATTTCACATTTCATGGACGGTTTTATGGCTCATGTTGCAAGTCCAGAAGATCGTGAGTTTGCACAAATGGCACTTCCTGTTATTTCAATATTAATCCTTGAAGCTTCTTCTAAAACAACTGTATCTGAGATTACCAATGAAAATGTTGACGAACAATTGAACCGTTTTCTAAGAGCAGATCAAGCTACTCAACAGGCACGAGAAGAAGCAGTTGGTGTTTGGTCAGTGGCTCTTTCAAATGGAGAAATGCCATCAATTCCAGAAGAAGGAGTAGCACATGCAATGCTAAATAGCCTAAGAAGATTGGCTGTTTATGCATTTAAAAATAACGAGGTAATTGGCGAAACGGTTTTGGCTTATGCACCAGTTCCTGGAGAGCAAAAAGGGTGTATCAGTCTAGAGGAAGCTACCGGAGGCAGAGCATGGTCTTTGTGAAAAATGAAACAAATTTGTCTTGCTGTTTAGAGTGTTCTTAAGTATTCAGAAATGGCTCGAGCTTCCTCCTCACTCAAATTCTGATTAAGCATCTGAATGTTATTGTACTCTTTGAGTAGTGCAATGGCAATTGGATCTTTTTTCAACATTTCTGTAGGATTCAAAAGCATATTCATTACCCATTCAGGGGAGCGTCTTTCGTAAATTCCATTCATTCCTGGGCCAATAAGTTTGGCCTTGGGTTTGTGGCAGGCCGTACACTTTTGTTTAAAAGCTGCAGCACCTTTGTCAGCCATCTGTTGATCGATGTCTTCATCAAAAATCATGCTGCTTATTGGTCCAATTCCTTTATTGGATAAATCAACAGGAGCTGTTTCTTTTTGGCTTACAGATTTGCGAGTTTCTGTTTTTTTAGTGCGGTTGTACTCAAAACCTTTTTTCTTTTCATTACCACCTCCACAGGCAGACAGAAATACAGTTAAAACGAGTAAGATGATTTTTTTCATTAATTGTTTGTGATTTTGCAGTGTTAGATCCAAATCAAAATTATGTAATTTAATTCTAGAAAACGAAGTAATGAAATCTACTTTTATTAAAAAAATTGACACGAGATAATTAACACATTTTAACTTTTAGCTAGAAATAATTGTCTAATGTATGGCCTCTTGCCCCCTTACACCGGTACTCATTCGTATGGCGTCCTCTACATTGTAAATGAATATTTTTCCATCACCTACCTGACCATCAGAACCATGCTCGAGAATTGCATTTATGCATTTATCTAGATTTTCATCACTTACCACACACATAATCATGGTGCGTTGTTGGAGGGTTAGAGATTGTTCAGTCCCTCGATAGATTTTGGTAAAACTTTTTTGCAGTCCAGATCCAGAGGCTGGTAAAACAGTTAAGCAAGGAATATCAATATCTTTAAGTCCTTGTTGAATTGCTTTGAGTTTTGAGGGTCTTATGATTGCTTCAATTTTTTTCATTTTTAAAGATTTTAAATTTTTAAGATTTATTCATAAGTAGAATAAGATTCTACACCAAAAGAAGCTGCATCGATTCCTGCAATTTCTTCTTCTCTTGAAACTCGAATGCCAAGAGTTTTATCTATTAATTTCATTAAAACGAAAGTTACGACAAAAGAAAATACAGCTATTGTTATAACTCCAATTAATTGCGTTAGTAAAAGTGAAAATCCACCTCCAAAGAAAAGACCACCGTCAGCAGCAAATAGACCAACCGCAAGGGTTCCAAAAAAACCGTTTACTCCATGAACTGCCACTGCACCAACAGGGTCATCAACCTTTAATTTATCAACATAAATTACAGCTACATCAACCAAAACCCCTGCAACAGTTCCGATAATTATTGCTGAGAGCGGTTCTACCAAATTACATCCAGCCGTAATTGCTACTAAACCAGCCAAAATTCCGTTTATTACCATAGTAATGTCAACTTTACCGTATGAGTAATAAGTGTAAATCATAGTTGAAATTCCACCAGCAGCTGAGGCTAAAAAGGTATTGGTAACAACTGTTCCAATCAAATCCCAATTTCCAACAGCACCTAGGGTTGATCCGGGGTTAAATCCAAACCACCCAAACCAGAGTATGAACCCTCCAATGGCTGCTAAGGGTAAGTTATGACCTGGAATCGTGTTTGCTATTCCATTTTTTCGATATTTTCCAATTCGTGGTCCCAAAACAATAGCGGCTGCTAAGGCTGCAAATCCACCCATGGCGTGAACTGCCGCAGATCCTGCAAAATCATTGAACCCTCTTGTGGCTAACCATCCATTTGGATTCCAGACCCAATTTGCTACCAGTGGGTAAATGATTGCACAAAAAATAATAACATAAACGGTGTAAGAAAGTAGTTTCATTCGTTCGGCTAAGGCTCCAGAAACAATTGAAATTGCTGCTATTGCAAACCCCAACTGGATGAACCAAAAAAGTTTATTGGAAACATTAAGATCCAAACCGAGGTCACTATCCGTAATACCAAAGTCCAATGCAAACCATCCGTTTGACGCCCCGTAGGCAATTCCAAAACCAATTGTAAAAAAGGCGATTCCGCCGAATATTACATCAATAATGACTTTAGCAATAATGCTCATTGCATTTTTTGAACGAACAAAACCTGCCTCTAACAAGGCAAATCCTCCTTCCATAAAAAAGATTAATGCTGCACAAAGGGCTACCCAAACAGTATCAATAGCTAAGGCTAGATTATTTTGATCTGTTACAATTTCTGTTAATTCTTCCATTTCACTAAAAAAAATAGTTTAAAAAATCAAGGTAAGTAATTATTTAAATAAAATTTTGAAATCTGTAATCTACCTATGAATAATTACGAAATCATCATTTTAGACGAGGTATTATTTCGAATTACTAAATTTATTTTCTTTTTGAGTTTCCTTATTCTTTGTGAATTTATGGAAGAAACTAAGATAAAATTTTTTAACAATATTCTTTGGATTGATAAATAGACTGCTATGAAAGACTAAGGACGTAGTGGAAAAACCTTTCCTTTTTGTATGCAGGAATCCCAATTACTTAGTGGTTTGTTGGCTACCCAGTCCAAAAGTGTTTCGCATGAAAAACCATGACTTACGATAAGTATTTTCTTACCACTGTATTTTGTATTGACATCATTTAAAAAGTCTTTTAGTCGTTCAATTACTCTTAAGAAACTTTCCCCATTTGGAAATACGTAATCATATTCAGGATGTTTTTTAAGTGCTCATTTGAGGCTACGTACGAAGACTGATCGAAGTCACCCAAATCAATATCGACTTGTCTGTTGTCTAAAAACAGATCACATTGAGAAGTTTTTACAAAATGTGCAGCGGTTTCTTGTGTTCTCCTAAAAGGAGAAGAGAAAATCAAATCAAAGTTGGCATATCGCTTTGCTTTTTCTTGAACTGCTTTTTTACTCTCAGGAATAAGCCCATAGAGGATTTGGGTTTCCATTTTACAAGACTCAATTCCTAGCATATTATTTTTTGACTTTCCGTGTCTAACAATGTAAAAGTCATTTTTCAGGTTGATACTCATCGGAACAATAGTTTAATTAGAACATTAAATAAGATGCAATTGTAGGTTGTTAAAAATATTACATTTTGTGATTAATTAAATTTACAATGTGAGCTTTTGATTAAGTCCTGATTTGAATAAGACATCTTCAGTAGAAAAAACCATTTATCTTTGCAAAATCAAAGAAACAAATCCATGGAGTGTAAACTCATTTGTTCGGATATTGACGGAACCTTATTGGACGTTAATCGACAACTCTCTAAACAAACCCTAGCTGCGGTTCAACGAGTAAAATCAAAAATCCCTTTTTTGTTAATTTCGTCTCGTATGCCAAAATCCATGCGATTACTTCAGTCAGAATTGGGAACTGTGGAGGCTCCTTTAATTGCATACAACGGCGCTTTAGTTCTAGGTGCAGAGGGAAAGATTATTCAAAGTACAGAGATTCCTTATTCGATAACCCAAGCAATTTGTAATTGTATTCCAGAATTTAAATTGCATTTTAGTTTGTACCACCAAGATGAGTGGGTAGTACCCGCGATGGATTTTTGGGCAAAGCGCGAAATGAATAATACCCGTGTATCTCCTAAAGTGTGCCCATTGGTTGATACTCTAGCTCTGTGGAAACAGTATCAGAAAGGAGCACACAAAATTATGGCAATGGGTGATTCCGATCAATTAGATTTTGTAGAACAATTTATTTCTGAAAATTATTCGAAGAAGGTAAATGGTTACAGATCAAAAAACACTTATTTAGAAATCTCAAATAGTCAATTGGACAAAGCTTCTGCTTTGTCAAAGCTTTTGAGTGAAGAATATCCAAATTTTTCTATGGATGATGTAATGGCTTTTGGAGACAATTACAACGATCAAACTATACTGGAAAGTGTAGGTAGGGGAGTTGCGGTAGCCAATGCAAAACCAGAAATTTTATCATCCATCCAGACCCACACTTTAAGTAACCACGAACATGGGGTGGCCTTTGCAATAGATCAATACTGTTAGGCTAATTTCTTTTTTTGAGTGACTAAATACACTCCTGAGAAAACAAGAATTGTCGCCAGAATTTTGATCATGTCTATGGCGTCGTTTCCAGTGTACAAAGCAAACATTATTCCTATTAGTGGCTGTAAATAAACAAAAGCACCTACGGTAGTAGGCGACAAGGTTTTGAGTGCATAAACGTTTAGGAGATAGGTTAAAAAAGTAGTTCCTACTACTACAAAAGCCATTCTCCAAGTTGCTTCAAAAGGAAGAGAGCTCCATTCCACTTCGATAAACTCACTGAAGGTAACAGGAAGATTTAAAAATACACCACCCAAAAACATCCATTTCATCAAAGTAATGGAGCTGTACTTTTGTGTCATCGGTTTGATCAAAACCAAATAGGTTCCATAGCAAAGTGCGTTGATAAACATCATGGAGTTTCCCAAAGGAATGTTAGGTGCATTAACACTAAAATTACTTACGTGTAGAATGAGTAATAATGCTCCTCCAAAACCTGCAAGAATTCCAACTCCTTTGGTAATCGTTATTTTTTCTTTCAAAAAAAAGGCCGAAAGAATCATTACCATAATTGGGGTAAGGGTTACAATTACCGAACTGTTGATGGGAGTTGACAAACTGAGTCCTTTGATAAACATCAACATATTGAGACACATACCAAAAAAAGTAGCCATACCGATTTTCATAAAATCTCCACGATCAATTTTCTCTTTAGGGAAAAAGAGGCTGGTGATCCAGAATAAAGCAGTAGCACCAACTACTCTGAGTTGGACCAATCCCAAAGCTCCAATGTATTCGGGCATTATTACCTTGGCGATGGTGTGATTTAGACCGTAAATTGTAGTTGCACCCAGGGCGCATAAAATTGCAAGAATCCGTTTATCCATGAAGAGTTTTTTGGGCAGCTTCAACTGTTGCCAGTGCATTGCCAACAAAAATTTTATTTTGGTAGATCAATACGGGTCGTTTCAAAAAAGAATAATGTTCAAGGATAAGAGCTTTACTCTCCTGTTCTGAAAGTTCAGATGCTTTTAGGCCTCTTTTTTTTAGTAGTTGTGCACGAGGATTAAGTAATGCAGAATAGGATTTGGTTTTTGTGAACAGTACATTAAGTTGCTCTGGAGTGAGAGGCTTTTCTTTGATATTTATTTGTTTGATTGAATCAGGAAGTTCTAAATTTTTTATGATTCTCTTACATGTATCGCATGTCTTGAGGTAGTAAAAAATATCCATAGCAACTATTGTTTGAGCAAAGAAAATCAATTTTTGTTAAATGAATTTAAAATATGGAGAAATCCTCTGAATCAATTACCTTTGACTCTTTATTATTAAGTAGGTTTTATGAAAAATAAATTACGCTTTAATACTATTACAATTCATGGAGGACAGTCACATGATCCGGCTTATGGAGCCGTAATGCCACCGATTTATCAGACCTCGACTTACGCCCAAACAACACCTGGGGGTCACAAAGGCTTTGAGTACAGTAGAACCCATAACCCTACACGCCAAGCATTAGAGAAATCTTTGGCAAGTATTGAAAATGGAAAACACGGCTTAGCTTTTGGTTCAGGCTTGGCAGCTATTGATGCAGTTTTGAAGTTATTGGAACCCGGAGACGAAGTTATTTCTACCAATGATTTGTACGGAGGATCCTATCGTTTGTTTACTAAAATTTTTGAAGGTTTTGGAATCAAATTTCATTTTGTAGGAATGAGCGATGTCAACGAAATAACCAATGCCATCAATAAAAAAACCAAATTGATTTGGGTAGAAACCCCTACAAACCCAATGATGAATGTAGTTGACATAAAAGCAGTATCAGTGATTGCTAAAAAACACCAACTCCTTTTGGCAGTTGACAACACTTTTGCCTCGCCCCATCTTCAGCAACCCCTCAATTTTGGGGCCGATATTGTAATGCATTCGGCAACAAAATACATTGGTGGCCATAGCGATGTAGTTTTGGGTGCTTTAATCGTAAATGACGATAACTTAGCAGAACGCTTATTTTTTATTCAAAATGCAAGTGGAGCAGTTTGCGGGCCTATGGACAGTTTTCTTACCCTGAGAGGAATCAAAACGCTACATGTTCGCATGCAACGTCACTGTGAAAATGGAAAAATTATTGCGGAGTATTTAAATAAACACCCCAAAATTGAAAAAGTTTATTGGCCGGGGTTGGAGGAACATCCCAATCACGCAATAGCCAAAACCCAAATGAGAGATTTCGGTGGGATGTTGTCCTTTATTCCTAAAGGAGCAGATTTTGATGCCGCCATAAAAATCATAGAAAACCTAAAACTCTTTACCCTTGCTGAATCTTTAGGAGGAGTAGAAAGTTTAGCTGGACATCCTGCAAGTATGACCCATGCATCGATCCCAAAAAAAGAACGAGAAAAAAGCGGTGTGGTTGATTCGCTAATTCGGTTGAGTGTTGGAATTGAAGATGGACAAGATTTAATTGAAGATTTGGAACAAGCCATTGGATAAACTGTTTTCTGTATCTTTATGTATTAACAGCTATTTATGAAACTTCCCAAGGGAAAAAAAGTTTACTTCGCATCCGATAATCATTTGGGTGCTCCAGACCCTCAGAGCAGTGCTCCCCGAGAGCGTGTTTTTTTGGATTGGTTGAACCACATACAAAAAGATGTAGGAGTTTTATTTTTGCTAGGGGATCTTTTTGATTTTTGGTTTGAATACAAAACTGTTGTCCCAAAGGGTTTTGTTCGTGTTCTTGGAAAACTTGCGGAACTATCGGATCAAGGTGTTGAAATTCATTTTTTTGCAGGAAATCATGACCTCTGGGTTCAAGATTATTTCCAAAAGGAACTGAGTTTCACAGTACATCATACTGCCCAAGAATTTACGATTAATCAAAAAAGGTTTTTTGTAGCTCATGGAGATGGATTGGGCCCGAATGACAAAGGATACAAACGAATGAAAAAGGTTTTTACCAATAAATTTTTTCAGTGGTTATTTCGATGGATACATCCAGATATTGGTATGCGTTTGGGACAGTATCTTTCGGTGAAAAATAAAATAATTTCTGGAGACGAAGACATTGTTTTTTTAGGAGAGGATAAAGAATGGTTGGTTCAGTATTGCAAAAAAAAGCAAGATGAAAAAAAGAGAGATTTTTATGTTTTTGGACATCGTCATTTACCCTTAGACATTACTATTGAAGACCAAGTGCGTTATCTAAATCTTGGTGACTGGATAACACATTTTACCTATGCCGATTTCGATGGAGCAAAATTGGAATTAAAAAAATGGCAAACCTAAAATATGATAGAAAAGAAAAAACTAGTATTTGAGAAAACAGTCTTAGTAGGAGTTATTTCCGCTCGGCAAGACGAAGATCAAGCTCTTGAATATTTAGCAGAATTAGCTTTTCTAGCTCATACAGCAGGCGGAGAAGTTATCAAACAATACACCCAAAAAATCACACTTCCTAATCCAAAAACATTCATTGGAAGTGGAAAATTACTGGAGGTACAACGCTTTGTAGAGGAAAACGAGGTGTCAACAGTTGTTTTTGATGATGAATTGACTCCGGCTCAACAAAGGAACATAGAAGAACTTTTGAGGTGTAAAATCCTAGACCGTACTGGTTTAATCCTCGATATTTTTGCACAAAGAGCTCAAACGAGTTATGCAAGAACCCAAGTTGAATTGGCGCAATATGAGTATTTAATGCCAAGATTAAAGGGATTATGGACTCACTTGGAACGTCAAAAAGGGGGGATTGGAATGCGAGGCCCTGGAGAAACTGAAATCGAAACAGACAGACGAATTGTTCGAGACAAAATAGCGTTATTAAAAAAGAAATTGCAGATAATTGACAAGCAAATGTCAACCCAAAGAGGAAACAGAGGTGCCCTTATTCGAGTAGCTTTGGTAGGATACACCAACGTTGGGAAATCAACATTGATGAATGCAATTGCCAAAAGTCAAGTTTTTGCAGAAAATAAATTATTTGCAACTTTAGATACCACAGTTCGAAAAGTAGTAATCGGAAATTTGCCTTTTCTTTTGAGTGACACCGTCGGGTTTATCAGAAAATTACCTACACAATTGGTAGAATCTTTTAAAAGTACCCTAGATGAGGTTCAAGAAGCAGATTTATTGCTTCATGTGGTAGATATTTCTCATCCTAATTTTGAAGAGCACATCGATTCTGTAAACTTAATTTTGTCTGAAATCAATTGTCAAGATAAACCAACTCTTATGGTATTTAATAAAATTGACGCCTATGAACCCGTTGTTATTGAAGAGGACGATTTGGTTACCGAGAAAACATCGAAACATTTTACATTGAAAGAGTGGGAACAAACTTGGATGGCTCGAATGAATGGCAAAGCTCTTTTTATTTCGGCAACAAAAAAAGAGAATTTAGAACATTTCAGAAAACAAAGCTATGCTGCAATACGAGACATTCATGTTACACGTTTTCCGTACAACAACTTCTTGTACTCTGAGGGTCTAGAATAATCAAAATTATTTATTAAATTCGAATACCAATGGATACCCTAAATTTCGCCCAGATGAAAAAAATCGTCTTTTTATTTTTGTTTTATTTAATTCTAAGTTGTGATTCAGAAGATCCTTCAGAAACATATTTAGAAAAGGCTGAAATTGTCTTAAAACAAAATTCAACTACAAACCCAGTGGAAGAATTTTCATTGTTTTTTGAGAACCTTTCCTATGGACCTGAAGTACGAAACAAATTTGATTTATTTCTACCTGAAGACGGAAATGCCAAGGGAATTGTAGTTTTTTTTCATGGAGGAAGTTTTTTATTCAATGACAAAAGTGATGTTTACCAGGAACCTTATGTTGGTATCATCAAAAATCTGTTAACTCAAAACGTAGCTGTTGTTAATTCAAATTACAGCTTCTTGAATAGTACCAATAGCGAAGGTGTGCAAACTGCACTTTCGGAGGGAAACATATTGTTGAACCAAATCAAAACCTTAGCATCCGATCTTTCATTAAATGCTGATAAAATAGTTTTGAGTGGAGTGTCATCTGGAGCGGGGATTGCTCTTTGGAATGGTCTTCAGGCAGAATACAACGAGGGTGTGCTTGGAGTGGTAGCCCTTGAAACTCAAAGTAGCTACAATTTGTACACATGGGAAAATTTATTCTCAGGACTTGACATCAATGAAATAACTCAAAACAGCATAGAATTTCAATTACTTTTTTCTCTTTTTTATGGAGACTCTCAACCAACTCAAGAACAATTAGATAGGGTTGATTTTATCCAATTTATTGATTCGAGTGATCCAGATCTTTATTTATTTAACAATGCTGGAACCGAATTTTTAACTTCCTCGGGGACCATAGATTTGAATGTTTTGTATCATAGTGTTTTACATTCAGATGCCTTGAGAGGTAGAGCAATTCAAGAAGGATTGAACTTTTCAGGAGCTTATGTCGAAACTCCAGATGTCTTTATTTTACGTTTATTTGATTAGTCTACTGGTCGAGTCCTTGGGCAAGTATTAGATAAACTGGAAAATGATCCGAGTACCCTTTCTGTTGGTTTCCTCTTATTTGAGTGCGGTAGGGATAACCTTTGTTTTTACCTTCGGGATTCCGTAAAAAAATGGAATTAAATACCTTAACTCATAAAATGCTTAGATTTAAATTATTTTCCCAACCGGGACTGGTTAAAAACTGGTCGAACAAAAACCACTGATCATTGTAAGCAAGCGATCCGATCCCTTTTTTGAATAAAGGACTCATCTGATTCATGAAATTTGAAGGATAAGCATTACGCAACTTGGTTAAAAATTTCATGCTTTTATTAGTTGGATTATCGTTGTAATCTCCCATAGAAATTACCTTTGAATTTTCTTCTAAACGGAACAATGAGTCGCTTATTCTTTGATGTAATAAAGCTGCTTTCAATCGACTTGAAGCACTTTTTTTTACTCCTCCTCTTCAAGAGGGCCAATGATTGACAATTAAATGTATTTTCTCTTTACCCAAAAAACCACTCACAACCAATTGATCACGAGTTTTACGTGGAGCTTGACTTTTAGAATCTACTAATTCAAGAGAATAGGTTTTGGCATTTGTGTATGTAAAAAAGTTTTTTTGATACAATAAGGCAACATCGATACGTCTAAAATCATGGCTTTCGTAATGAATATTTTTGATAATGGGCGACCTGTTTGGGCAAGTTGGGGAGGTTTAAATACACAGGAAGCGGAAAAAGCACTCAAGATGGCACCTTTGAATTGGATGATTTTCGTATTTTTGATAAATGAACGTCTAAATTTGTTAGCTATGTCCTATTTTGTCCAAAAAGTACTCGCTGTAATTGTTGAAATTATTAATTTATTAATTCTTAACTTTTCTTAAAACCTACGTCAACCCCAAAAACTTCATTTTTTATTCAATACAGATGCATTAGCTTGAGCTGTTGGTAAAATAGTGATGTCGGCTATGGTAACATGTTCAGGAGCATGAACCATAAAAGCGATGGTGTTTGCAATATCCTCAGCTTGTAAAGCATCTAATTGGTTGTAAACACTTTTTGCACGATTGACATCTCCTTTAAAACGAACCTCAGAAAATTCGGTTTCAACAAGTCCTGGATGAACTGCACCAACTCGAATTCCGATAGGGTTTAAGTCAATTCGTAATCCTTGAGTAAAAGCATTAATTGCAAACTTACTGCTGCAATAAACATTTCCTTTCGGATAAACTTCCAGTCCCGCAATTGACCCAACATTAATAATGTGCCCTGATTTTCGTTTGGTCATTAGAGGTAACACTGCTTTTGTAACATACATTACTCCTTTTACATTTCCATCAATCATTGCATCCCAGTCGTCTAGGTTAGCTTCAATAACATCATCAAGGCCGTGAGCATTTCCGGCATTGTTTATGAGTACATCGATTTGCTCAAATGTTTCTGGAAGGCTCTCAATTGCCTCAAAAACGGCAGTTCTATCTCGTACATCAAAATTGAGAATGTGGACTTCGGTTGGAAGTTCTTCTTTTAATTGATTTAAACGTTCTTGTCTTCTACCGCACAAAATTAGGCGGGCGCCAAGAGCAGCAAAGTGTATTGCTGTAGCTTTACCAATGCCACTAGTCGCTCCGGTGATGAGTATGGTTTTATTCATGATTATGGTGCTTCATGTCCCAAACTAGCTTCTAAAAGTAAAAACCAGTCTTGGAGGGTTAGTTTTATTTTTAAGGAATCTAATGCATCTTTTAGCCTTGAGCCTTGCGTGGTTCCAACAACCGGATGTATTTGTGCTGGATGTTTTAGCAGCCAAGCCAATAAAATTTGATCCTCAGAGGCATTGTAGATTTCGCACATTTTTTTCATCAAAAGTTTTAACCTTGTTTTTTGTGGATTATCATCTTTGAAAAAACTCCCCAAGGGACTCCATGCCATTATGCCAATTTGGTTTTGCATCATATGGTTGGTAGATCCATTGAACATTGCCTCAGATTGAGTTAAGGAACATTCTATTTGATTCCATTCGATTAAATTTTCGGTACGTAAAAGATCCATTTGAGCTGGAGTAAAATTAGACACCCCAAAACTTTTTACTTTTCCTTGAATTTTTAGTTGTTCAAAGGCTGAGCCAATTTCATGCGGATCCATCAAAGGACTTGGTCGATGTAAAAGCAGCACATCAAGATAATCGGTATTAAGATTTTGAAGAGAAAGTTCTACCGACTTTACAATGTGTTCTTTCGAGTAATCGTAATGTTTTACAGCTAGTGGGCGTTCTGTACCTGGAAGTTGGATTCCACATTTACTTACAAATTGAACAGAAGACCGTTCAACTTTACTTTGCTTAAACGCATTACCAAAAGAGGCCTCTGTGGTGTAGCCTCCATAAATATCTGCATGATCAAAAGTGGTGATTCCCATTGAAAAGGCCTCAACTATTAGATCACTCATTTGGGAGGTAGAATAATTCCTCCCCCAAACTCCCCAAGTCATGGTGCCTGCAATTATTTTAGAAAATGAACTCATATTTTATGTGTTGTCAATAATTAACAATAAAATTAGGTTTATTAGTGAATCCGATGGACTTTTTTTTCTTACTATTTTTAACCAATTATTAACAAGATTTAACTGATAAATTTCACATTTTTGTATTCCTAAAATATTAATGTAACCTTATGGATAATAATAAAAACATAGACATTAGAGCTATTAACGAGAAAATTGAAAAGGAAAGTGCATTTATTGATCTACTAACACTAGAAATTAATAAAGTGATCGTTGGTCAAAAGCAAATGGTTGAACGCTTGTTGATCGGTCTTTTGGGACGTGGGCACATCTTATTGGAGGGAGTTCCTGGTTTAGCAAAGACCTTAGCCATAAATACATTGAGTAAAGCTGTAAAAGCCGATTTTAGCAGAATTCAATTTACTCCAGATTTGTTGCCTGCCGATGTTGTGGGAACAATGATTTACAACATCAAGGAAAATGACTTCTCCATTAAAAAAGGTCCCATCTTTGCCAATTTTGTTTTGGCAGATGAGATTAACCGAGCTCCTGCCAAAGTTCAATCAGCTTTATTAGAAGCGATGCAAGAAAAACAGGTTACTATTGGTGACTCAACATTTCCATTAAAGCAACCTTTTTTGGTAATGGCAACCCAAAATCCGGTGGAGCAGGAGGGAACTTACCCTTTACCCGAAGCACAAGTAGATCGATTCATGCTAAAAACAGTGATCGATTATCCTACCATTGAAGACGAACAGCTTATCGTTCGCTCCAATATGAATGCCACGCAAGCTAAAATAAAACCTGTCGTAACTCCTAAGCAAATCATAACTGCTCAAGATACTGTTCGTATGGTTTACATGGATGAGAAAATAGAAAAATACATTTTGGATCTGATTTTTGCAACTCGATATCCCGATCGTTATGGTCTTAATAAAATCAAACCTTTAATTAGTTTTGGAGCATCTCCACGTGGAAGTATTAATCTAGCTACTGCTGCAAAATGTCATGCATTCTTGAGACATAGGGGATATGTAATTCCAGAAGATGTAAGAGCCGTGATTTTTGATGTTCTAAGACATCGAATAGGGCTAACCTATGAAGCTGAGGCAGAAAATGTTGCAACAGAAGATTTAATAAGCCAAATCATCAACGAGGTTGAAGTACCCTAAATGATCCTCTCAGGATTTTACTAAGGAACATTTGTTATCATGGATACGAAAGAACTTTTAAAGAAAGTTAGAAAGATTGAAATCAAGACACGTCGCTTGAGCGATAACGTTTTTGGTGGAGAATATCACAGTACGTTCAAGGGAAGGGGTATGACCTTTAGTGAAGTACGCCAATATCAATTTGGCGATGATGTTCGTACAATCGATTGGAACGTAACCGCCCGATACAACGAACCTTTTGTAAAAGTTTTTGAAGAAGAACGTGAATTAACTTTGATGCTATTGGTAGATGTAAGTGGATCAGAGTTTTTTGGAACAGGAAAACAATTCAAAAGAGAAGTTTTGACTGAAATAGCGGCGACCCTTTCATTTTCAGCACTTCAAAACAATGATAAGGTTGGCTTACTTTTGTTTTCGGATCAAGTAGAACTATTTATTCCACCAAAAAAAGGGAGAACCCATATTTTAAGAATCATCAGAGAACTTTTGGAATTTCATCCCCAAAGTAAACGCACAAATATTGGTAAATCTTTAGAATTTTTATCTGGTATTTTAAAAAAGAAGGCAATTGTATTTTTACTTTCTGATTTTATGGATAATTCATATGAAAAAACTTTGCGAATCGCAGCGAAAAAGCACGATCTTACAGGGATTCGTGTTTATGATAAACGAGAAGGAGAAATGCCAAATATTGGTCTAGTTCCGATGATTGATAGTGAGACTCAAAGAACACAATGGATCAATACCTCTTCAAAAGCAGTCCGAGATTCATATCATACTAATTTTCAGAAGCATGTAAATACTTTTGAAAATCTATTTAGAAAAAACGGCGCAGGGACACTTCATTGTAGTTTAGAAGAAAGTTATGTAAAAAAACTTTTGGGCTACTTTAAAGCCAGAATATAAAATGCGAAAGACGATAATACTATTTTTCTGTTTGGGATTACTGTTCAACAAAAGTGGAGTTGCGCAAACTTTTGAGGACATAAAAATAGCTGTAGATTCTACGGAATTTAAAATTGGAGAGCAAATCAATTTTCAAATTCAAATTAAAGTTGATAGTTTGTCTCAATTACAATTTTCTGAACAACCCAATTTTGCTTCTTTTGAAGTTATAGAGGATTTTCCTCTGGAT
>Ga0206677_10000429_pt1 | contig 39359 bp, 58 predicted proteins | sample M130m12015metaG_FD_155475 | JGI IMG/M metagenome (GOLD analysis project Ga0206677, IMG submission 155475) | Ammonia-oxidizing marine archaeal communities from Monterey Bay, California, United States - M1 30m 12015 | ecosystem: Environmental > Aquatic > Marine > Intertidal zone | place: USA...
TAGGATTTATTCGTACTGCTTTTGCTGCCGTTGCTGATGAAGGTAATGTTGAGGCAGGTGGATTCTTTAATTCCTTATTTGGTGTTAAAAAGAATAAAGTAGCGGAAGGTGTTGATTCGGTTAGAGGAGTTGGTAAAGATTTAGATTCAATTGCTGATGGTTTACTTAAATTTATTGGATTTACAAAAGATAATATTGATTTTGGTCCAGAAGGTGATTTAGCCAAAGCAGTTGTAGGTTCAATAACATTTATAAGCGATGCATTTGCTGCAGTCGCAGGTGAGGAAACTGAGGATAGTGCATTATTTGGTCTAATTACATGGAATGAAAATAATGTAGAAAAAGGTGTTTCGGCTGTAAAGGGTGTAGGTAAAGATTTGGAAGGTATTGCTAGCGGATTAGAAACTTTCCAAAAGATGGTAAAAGATAAAGTTGATTTTAAACCAAAGGGAGAATTGGCTACTGCAGTTAAAAATACTTTAACCTTTGTTGGTGATGCGTTTGCTGCAATTGGTTCAAATGAAACAACTGACTCTGCAATGTTTGGTTTAATTTCATGGGATGAGAATAATGTAGAAAAAGGAATTAAAGCAGTAAAAGGCGCAGGTAAGGAACTATCAGGTATTGCTAAAGGTGTAGCTACATTTGCCGGCGTTAAGAACCCTGCTAAGGTAGCAAAAGGTATAGGTACATTATTTAATAGTATTGCTGATGCGTTTACAAAGAATTATATAGACATTGCAATGATGAGACCTGCAATGAATCATTTCTCTGGGTGGATTACTGATTTAGCGGATGCTGCAGATGATGGTAGTTTAGCTAAAGCAGGTACAGATTTAGAAAAAATTGCTGCAGCTATTAATTCTGTCGATCCTTTCAAGGCTGAAGCAATGGCCGGATTATTTAATGGTGCCGGTGAACTTGGTGAAAATAGAAGAGCATATAATAACTTAGCAAGAGCAGTAGAGGATATCCGAGATTTACTATCAGAAAATAGTGGAGGCGGTGAGGCTGTAACTACTGAAGGTGGTGCTCCGGCTGCTGGATCAACTGGTAAGAGTAATAATAATGCTGCAATGGTAAAACTTAATAGCACTCTTTCACGACTTAATTCTACAATGAGTAGATTACCTTCACAGATTCAAATGATTACATTTGATGCCCCACAATAATTTCTAAAAATCTTAAAACTAAATTACATTTTAGCTATATAAAATTTAACAGAGAGTTAACAGAAAAGTATAGTTATGACAAATGTAAAAAACATAGTTTGGTTTGACTTAGAAACCACAGGAGTAAACACAAGTAGCGATAGAATTATCGAGATCGCAATGATTAAAACTGATTCTGAAGGAAATGAAATAGATTCTTTTCAGTCATTAGTTAATCCCGGCCCAGATGCAGTTATGAGGGAAGAAGCTCAGGACAAGCATGGTATATCACCAGAACAGTTAAAAGATGCACCACAATTTGATTTAATAGCAAAAGAAGTTTTAGACTTTATTGATGATAGTGACTTAGGTGGATATAATGCTCTTTACTTTGATGTACCAATGCTCGTAGAGGAATTCATGAGAAGCGGTATTGCATTCTCACATCGCCAAAGAGCTGTAGTAGATCCTTTTTTAATTTACTCAAAATATGAACGTAGAGATTTAAGTACTGCATATAAAAAATATACAGGAAAAGATTTAGAAGGAGCTCATAGAGCTGATATTGATATTCGTGCAACTATGGAAATATTCCAAAAGCAAAAAGAACTTTATGATATGCCAACAACAGCAAAAGAAATTGATGATGTTGTAAATGAATCACGAAAAGATCAAGTTGACTTAAGCGGTAAATATAAATTTGCTGAAATAAATGGTAAACGAGAAATTGTATTTAACTTTGGTAAAAATAAAGGTAAGCCGTTTAAAGAAGTTTATGAAACGGATGCAAGGTATATTCAATGGATTATTGATAAGGGTGAATTCTCAAAAGAGGTAAAAATTATATCTAGAAAACTCCTAGAGAAAATGAGAGCAGAAAACCCTGTTTTGTAAATTGTTAATAACTTTTAGAAAAAAGATCTCATTTTATTTTCAATTCCCAACTATTTTGATTATATTTATAATATAATTAAATAACACGGAATATGTCTAAATATCAAGAACTACTACAAAATCCTCCACGGCTAACAGTAAAGAAAGACGCAAGAGAGGTAATCATTAAAACGGTAAGCTGTATGTGTGACAACGTACATTACCTTAAATTTAAGAAAAATCCAGAAGGTGATTTTAAAATGTCCGGTGGTGGATTTGCTTTATCTAATTGGCAAATGAAACATAAACCACATGACATTGAATGGATTGCTGATGAAGGCAAGTGGAACCAAGTATTTAGAATGATTAATTCTGGAACAGAAAAAATTGAATCTTTAAAAAGTAGATAATGGCAATAACAACAAAACCAATGCCTGGATCTGAAATGATCCATGTAGACTTAAGCGGACCGGACGGTAATGCATTTTCATTAATCGGTTTGGCTCAAAAATTAGCAAAGCAACTTCATTACCAACCGGATGAAAGAGGAGAACTTACAGCAGAGATGATGAATGGAGATTACGATAACCTGTTAGAAGTTTTCGATAAACACTTCGGACAATTTGTAACATTACATAAATAATATGAAAGAACAGACACCATACCGTATGATAACGGAAGAAGAACACATTGAAGAAATTCTAACAGAAGCATCTGCTTATGGGTTAAGAGCCGAGGTAAAGAACCATGCAGAAAACCTATTAGATGAATCCCCAGAGATGGATCCAATAGATGCCTATACTCATGGGTTTGAAGAGTGGATTAAATAAATTATGAAAAGGAATAACGAAGGCAAAAAACTAAAAGAAGTTAAGTTAACTCTACAAGAATGGTTTGATGCTCTTCGTGTACCAACCCCTATAAGAAACAAAAAGAAATATAGAAGAAAGAAAAAACATAAAGGAAAAGAAGAATGATCTATTGGTTTAAAAGAAAATATAGACAAGTTAAAAGAGTCTTAGATTACTTACCAATTATTTGGAAAGGTTATGATTTTGACTATAGATATGCTACTGAATTATTCGCGCATCAGTTAGGCAGGATTGCAGATTTCTTAGAATCAGATAAAGCACATACACTGTCCTCTGGTGATAATGCTAAAAGAATCAGAACCACATTAAAGTTAATGAAACTTGTAGGTGATGAAGAATATGCAATGGAATATTTTGATTATGAAGTTGTTGAAAATTACTTTGTACAATGTGAAGATGATGAAGGTTATTCTACTATGGAAACAGATTACATATCAGAAACATATGATGAGTTCTTTAAAAAATACCCACTAATCTATAAAAGAGTATTAGACGGAGAAGGTCCTTTTAAATTATGGGAAGGTAGAACGTTTGCAGATAAAAGAACCATCGCGATGAACATTGCACATCTTAATCAAGAAAGAGCAAGAAAGGCATTACATAAAATGATAGAAAGAAATATACAATCATGGTGGGATTAGTAAAAATATAAAATATGATTAATAGCAGCAAAGAATGGGCTTGGATGGATAACAATCAAAAGTTAAAACAATCAATGTTAGAAGAAAGAAGAGATGAGATGAAATGGGTAGAAAAAGTTATAACTCATAAAGATAATAAAAGTATACATTATCCGGCACTCAAAAGGCTTATTAATCTTTATCATAACAAATGGGTAAACAAAACTAAAGGGTCGGCACTTATAGATATTTACCGCCAATATCTCAAGTCAATTTTAAGGAGTGAATTTGGTAGGTAATTAAACCTTTTAATATTTTTCAATATAAAAATAAAATTAAAGAATGGCAGTAAGCATTGAAAAAAAATATCAGAAACTTACAGACACGGAACATGTATTACTTAGACCGGGTATGTACATTGGTTCTGTTAAGCCGCACACAGAAGAAGTTTATCTTTTAGATAGAAGAAGCTGGAAATTAATTCCTAAGGAAATTACTTACAACCCAGGCTTCTTAAAACTCTTTGATGAGATCGTATCAAATTCAGTTGATGAACATAAAAGAAATGTTAAGCTTAATCAAGTAAAAGTTAACATTGATATTAAAACTAATAAGATATCAATATGGGATAATGGTGGCATTCCTGTAGAAATTCATAAAGAGTATAATGAGTGGGTACCTGAAATGATTTTCAGTAACCTAAAGACAGGTAGTAATTTTGATGATACTGAAGAAAGAACTGTTGTAGGAACTAACGGTGTAGGTAGTACATTAACAAATATATTCAGTAAAGAATTTACAATTGATACCTGTGATAAGAAGAAAAGATTTACACAAACCTTTTCAAATAATATGGCAAAGAAAACTAAACCTGCCATAAAACCACAAAAGAAAGGATTTACTGAAATTTCATACATTGCAGATTTTAAAAGATTTGGTATGAGTAAGATTGATAAGGCTTCAATTCAAATGATTGAAAAAAGACTTTATGATATCGCTGCATGTAATCCTAAATTAAAAATCTGGTTAAACGGAGATCCTATTACTTTTAAATCTTTTAAAGAATACTCTGAATTATATACCACTCCAGTATTTTATGAGCAATCAGAAAATTGGCAAATAGGTATAGGTCATTCTACTTCAGGATTTAAAGCAATCTCATTTGTAAATTCTGTTGAAACAAAAGATGGCGGTAAACACGTAGATAACATTACTTGGCAAATTACACAATTCCTTAGAGATAAAATTAAAAGAAAGCATAGAGTTGATGTAAAGCCATCAGAATTAAAAAATCACTTATACCTTTTTATTAACAGTACAATTATTAACCCAGCATTTTCATCTCAAACAAAAGAGAAGCTTATTACTGAACCTAAAGACTTCGGTAGTATTCATGTACTTTCTGATAAGACATTAAAGCAAGTTTTAAATTCAGAAATAATTCAATCAGTATTAGATTGGATTAAACAGAAGCAAGCCGCTGATGAAAGATCTAAACTTAGAAAATTAAATAAAGGTTTAGATAAGAAAAAGGTTGTAAAATTAATTGATGCAAAAAAGAGAGGTGATAGAAGCAACTGTACTCTTGCAATCTTTGAAGGTGATTCTGCATCATCTGCATTTAGGCAATATAGAAATCCTAATATGCAAGGTGCATTTCCACTTAGGGGTAAATTTGTAAATGTAAGAGAATCTATTCCTTCTAAGGTTGTACAAAACAAAGAAGTACAATCTCTTATGGCTGCGCTAGGTTTAAAGATAGGTCATGAACCTAAAGATTTAAGATACGGTAAAATATTATTGTATACTGATGCTGATGTAGATGGTAATTCTATTTCTGCTTTGTTAATTAATTTCTTAGGTAAATATTGGCCAGAATTATTTGAACAAGGTAGAGTCTTAAAGGTAGAAACTCCTCTTATGGTTGCTAAGAAAGGTAAAGAGACATTAAGTTTTTATTCCGATGATGATTATAAAGAATGGGAATCTAAACAAAGATCATTATCATCATGGTCGATTGAATATAAGAAAGGTCTTGCTGCCTTGGAGAATGAAGAGTACCAAGAAATTATTAGTAATCCTAAAACCTTTACTTTAACTAAAGACAAAGATTTTGATAATACATTAGATACATGGTTCTCCAAAGATTCCGAGCCAAGAAAGAAAAAGATTCTAGGAGAAGAATTAATTTATAAGACAAGTGATAAATCATTATTTTAAATATGAGTAAAAGAACAGTAACAGATTTTTTTGATAAGGAGTATCTTGAATATGCTAAGTATGTTGTTGAGAATAGAGCTATACCTAGTTGCATAGATGGATTAAAGCCTACACAAAGAAAGGTAGTTTATATTGCAAACAAAATTTGGAAAAGCGGTAATGAAAAACCTATGAAACTTTTTCAACTTGCAGGTAGAGTAGCAGCTGAGGCATATTACCATCACGGTAATACATCTTTGGAATCTTCTATGGTAGGTATGGCACAAGGATTTAAAAACTCTTTACCTCTTTTAGATGGTATAGGTCAATTTGGTTCTTTAAGATCTCCGTCTGCCGGCGCTCCTCGTTATATCAGTGGAAAATTACATCCTAATTTTAGATTACTTTATAAAGATTTTGAATTACTAGAAAATAAAATAGAAGAAGGTGAAAAGATTGAACCTGAATACTTTTTACCTATTATCCCAACAGTAATTTTAAATGGTTCATCCGGTATTGCTGTAGGTTTTGCTACAAATATTTTAAACAGAAATCCTAAAGATGTGGTTAATGCATGTATCTCTGTTCTTAAAGGTAAAAAGATGCCAGTCTTAGCACCGTGGTTAAAGGAGTTTAGCGGCACTTTTACTAGAGATACAGTTAATCCAAAAACATGGAAGATAAGTGGCTTATATGAGGTCCTAAACACAACAACAGTTAAAGTAACCGAAATACCTCCAGGATTTACTTATGAAAGATATGAAGAACATTTAAATAACTTAACCGAAAAAAGAATCATATCAGGATACGATGATAATTCATCAGGGCAAGTAGAATATGTACTTAAGTTCCAAAGAGCTATTCTTAAAGATTATGTAAGCAGAAATAAATTAGAAGCTTTATTAAAAATTAATACACAAGAAACCGAAAACCTTACAACTATAGATGAAAACGGTAAACTTAAAATTTTTAATAAAGTTGAAGAAATAGTTAATCACTTTGTAGAAGTAAGATTAAAATGGTATGATACTAGAAAGGCTTATCTGATTGCAAAGTTAGTGAGAGAATTACTTATTATTTCAAATAAGGCAAGGTTCATAAAAGATATTATTGATGGTAAACTTACCGTAAACAATGCACCTAAGAAATCTATTATACTTTATTTAGAAGCAAATAAGTTCGATAAGGTTGATGGTTCATATAACTATCTTTTAAATATGCCCATCTATTCTTTAACGAAAGAAAGATTTGATGAGTTATTAAAACAAGAAGCTGATAAGAAAGCTGAAAAGAAAATCATAGAAGGTACTAATCCTAAAGATATGTATCTTTCTGATTTAGAAACTTTAAAGAAAGCTATAAAATAAAGTAAACCTTTTAAGAAAAAGCAATATAAAAATAAACAGTATTATGGCGAGATTTAAATTCACAACAAAAAACGGAACACATGTATCCGCGTGCGAAACTGATGATGAGGGTAAAGCATGGAAATGGATTGCACAAACTAAACAGCTAACAATAACACAAGCATTAAATCTTTATAATATTATAAAATTAGAAAAATGATGATAGAACAAAACTCCTCAGTAGACTCTTCAATGATAAATAGAGTTATTTACAATTTCCCTAACAAGTCTTTAAAGATTGAATTTAATTCAGGTGCACTTTATGAATACAATAATGTAGAACCTGATGTTTATGACAATCTATGTAAAGCAGAATCTCAAGGTAAATTCTTTAACGAACAAATAAAAAATAATTACGATCACACACAACTTTTAATAAATATTTATGGCAATTAACACAAATGCACTTTATGAAGCCCTTAAAGCTCAATTTGAGGCACAGAGACAAAAAGCAGTAGCAACATTAACTGTTTATTTAACTAACCCAGTTGGAATTGGGGAGCATCCACAAATCATTGATGAAATGGTTGAACAAACTAGATCATTAGCAGAAGCAGCTGACTGTTTAGAAAGACTTAAGGCTACCTTTGAGATAGAGAAAGATACGGAAGATATTAAAGCATGATGGAATTCTTAGAATTTACATTTAGTTCTTTTTGGCATTTCTTAGGTGTGCTAGTTTTAATAGGAGCCATAGGCTCTATAATTCCTGACATTAATATTTATAAAAATAAAAAATGAATAAAATTATTTTAGTAGGTAAGGCAGCTGCAGGAAAAGATCACATGAGAAAGACCCTTAGCGGTCGAGGTTTCCAATATGGTATTTCGTATACTACTCGACCGCCTAGAGAAGGGGAAATTGATGGTAAGGATTATTTCTTTCTAACTATTGATATGTTTAAAAAGAAAATCAACGAAGGATACTGGTATGAGTGGATAGAATTTAACGGTTGGTATTATGGTACGAGCCAAAGACAATTCACTACCAGCTGCAACTTATTTATTATGACTCCTAAAGGTATAAGCCACATCGATCCTGTTGATAGAAAGGAATGTACCATCATATATTTGAATGTTGATGAAAAGATCCGAAGAGAAAGATTAGAGGCTAGAGAAATGCCTGGGGATTCTATTGACCGTAGAATGGATGCAGACAATAGAGACTTTGAGAATTTTACAGATTTTGATTTAGAGATAAACAATTCTAACTTTTAACCATATAAAAATAAAACAATGAGTAAATTTATTATCATAGAAGGTACCGATAATACAGGTAAGGACACACAACAAAATCTTATTATTGAAAAGATAAGTAATTTAGTATTTCAAAAATTACATTATTCTTCTTTGCCTTTTAAAGGAGATAAAGAAAAACATATTTCATATTCACAAAGGCTATATGATGATATGTTTAAACTCATGATCCTTTCTAAAGACAGTGATATCAATATTATTTTTAATAGATCACACTTAGGTGAAACTGTTTATTCTCCTCTTTACCGAGAATATTCAGGAGATTATGTATTTGACATTGAAAAGCAATATGTTAATCATTTAAGAAAAGAATTATACTTAATTACCTTAACTAATGATCCTCATACAATTTTAAAGAGAGATGATGGTTTATCTTTTTATGGAAATGAAGAAGAAGTTAAAGCCGAAATCGATGGATTTAATCGTGCTCATAGATTAAGTAAAATTAAAAATAAATTAATGCTTAACGTTGGTACAATGAGTGCCGATGAAGTTTCAAATATTATAATTGATTTTCTAATGCATGAAAATTCAGTAACAGGCATGCCTAAACAATTAAATTTATTTCAATAATGTCAGCAGAAGATATACTTTACCAAGCCCACTATGAAGGAATTAAAGAATTAGTTTTTATAGAATCTAAAAGACTAAGATCAGAAAATCCTAAGAAATGGAAATATGCAGAATACGGGGATGTAGTAGAACAAGCATATAAGAATGTAAAAGAAAAACTAAAAAAGAAATGAGAACATATAACGGAGAAACATTTGCTGATGCGTATGAATTAGCATTAAATGATATTATACATAATCCTCAATATACTTCAGCGCCGAGAGGTATGAAAATTAATGAGATATCCGATGCTGCATTAGTTATCGAAGATCCTACATATTGTCTATATGAGAATTCACGTAGGAGTAGTCAATTTAAATATATTGCAGCAGAGTTAGTATGGTATTTTACTGGTCGTAAAGATGCTGACTTTATTACACCTTATGCAAAATTCTGGGATCAAATTAAAAATAAAGATGGTTCAGTTAACTCTGCTTATGGTAATCTTATATTTACCGAAGAGTTAGATGATGGTAGAAATCAATACCGATGGGCATTAGATTCTTTAATACAAGATAAAGACTCAAGACAAGCAATTATACATTTTAATAAACCCACACATCAGTGGAACGGTAATAAAGATTTTGTATGTACTCTTAACGGTATATTTCAAATAAGAGATAATAAATTAAACTTTACATTAGATATGAGATCCAACGATCTTGTATTAGGTACACCTACTGATGTTGCATTCTTTTGTTTACTACAAATTCAAATGTTAGAGCATTTAAGAAAATATTATCCAGAATTAGAATTAGGTACTTATACCCATATCGCACATTCATTACACTTATATGAAAGGCATTTTAACTTAGTAAGTGAAATGTTACAAAAGTCATTTAATCCTCAGTCGTTTCCAAATATGACAGAGTTTTTAATTGATCCTAATGGTAAAGCATTAGATGGTTTAAAACAATTAGAAGATGAAATGCTACAAAGTAATGATGTTGTATTTAAAGGCGGTTCTAATTTTAAGCCTCAGTCTCATGATGATCTTTTACATCAATGGATATCTGATGCAATCTTTAGAAATATATAAACAAAATAAAATTTGTTTTGAAGTACTTAAAATTATTTGAACAGTTCATAAATGAAAAGAAACCAGCAGGAGCTCCTGATTGGCATGACTCTGATGCACCCGATGCAAACGGTAGATTTAAAGATCTTTCTATAAAGGATTTAGCCGCATGGTTGATTAAAACTAGAAATAAAGATGTTAAAAAGATTAGCGGTTCTTTAACTCAGCAAATAGTTTTTAACAGAAAGAGTGATCCTAAGTATGCTGAAAAGATGGAGAAAACCAGAAAAGAAGTATATAAACAATTAGGTAGAAAAGATTTACTAGAATCTATATTAAATGAAGGTTATCAGTATTTCGATGGCAAAATGGCAAGAGGTATTAAAGGTGACTCTGGTGTTAAGTTTAAAAAAGGAGATAAGGTTACTTTAGAAATTCAGCCTAACTATTATATTATTTATGGACCTAATAGAAAACAAATCAGTTTAGATAAACAAGATTTTGATCCAGAGACATTACAACAGTATGTTATATATGAATCAGCTGATATTACCATTGGTGGTAAAGAATATAAGCTTATTCAAAAAGGAAGTAAAATTACTCTAATAAATACTAAGCTATCAGCTGATAAGTTTATATTTAGAAATGAAAAAGAATTTAAAGAATCAGCTGATATTACTATTGGTGGTAAAGAATATAAGCTTATTCAAAAAGGAAGTAAAATTACTCTAACAAATACTAAGCTATCAGCTGATAAGTTTATATTTAGAAATGAAAAAGAATTTAAAGAATGGGCTGATGACCAAGTAGAACCGATTGGTGGAACTCAATCATCTCATTTTGGTATTAGTGAATCAGCTGATGTTGAAAGTGATCTTCATAAAATTTATGCAGCAGTAAATACTGACACTGGACATGAATGGGCAAAGGAAGAAGGCAGTAAGGCATACAAAGTTATTACTCCTAAAGATATTAGTAAATTAGAATTGGATCCTAGTATTCCTATATTAAATTATAATATGGCAGTTACTGAAGATTTAGTTAAAAAGTTTCCTAAGATGAAAAATTTTATCTATAATCCAAATGAAACAATTCAGGTTTCAAATTCCAAAAAAGATTTTCATGAAAGATTAGGAAATGATCCAAATATTCCTAAAACTGCGTATAATGAAAAGGATGCACTTGAGATAGGGTTTCCTTTAATAGCAAAACCTAAAACAGGCCATTCAGGTAAAGGTATTAAAATATTTAAAACCGAGGAAGAATTTGCAAAGGCTGATAAATCTAAGTATGATTTATTTTCACAATTTATTGATAAAAAATCTGAACATAGAATAATAAACTTTAAAGGTAAGCCTATGGTCTGGATGGAAAGAACTCCTCTTAATGAAAAGGCAAAGAAAGGTGACGGTAATGCAAGCGAGGAAATGCGTTTTAAATATTTGAAAAAGGATCCATCAGGATTACCTAAGAATTTTGCTAAAACGAATAAAGCCTTTTGTGAAAAGTTTAAAGAAATACCTCTTATATGTTTTGATATAATGGAAGATCAAAAGGGGCATGTTTATATTATTGAATCTAATACTATGACAGGTATGCCATTCAATATATCATTAGAATTATATGAAAAACTATTTGAAGATTATTATAAGAGACCAATGTCTAATGAATCTAAAAATGAAATGAAACTTTTATCTGAAGGTTTAATTAAAAGAACTCTTTCAAGAGACTCTGATACTAAATGGGATATTGAATCCTAAGATATTTTTAAAAAAGTTTTTAAAACCTTTTCAGTTCCCAACAAATTTTATTATATTTGTATTATAACAGTTAATCTGTAAACAAAAACTTATGCGTAAAGATTTAGATATTCCTAATGATTTTTTTATAACATCTGATACTTGGTTTGGAAGACCACAGATACTTCAAATTGCCAATAGAAAATTTAATGATGTGGATGAAATGAATGCTGCACTTATTAAAAATTGGAATAAGGTCGTAAAGAAAAATGATATAGTATTTCACTTAGGAAACTTCGCATGGGATCCACAGACTGCAAGAAAGGTATTAAAGAAACTCAAAGGTCAGATCTATTTTATGATAGGTAGTGCCGATGAGGCTTTTTTAGATGTGGCACATGAATTTGACCATGTTACCATTTTAGAAGATCAGATTTTGGAATTGCCTCAATTTGATTCAATCATTTGCCATTATCCATTAGAGGTATGGAATGGTAAAGATTCTGGTACTATTCACTTTCATGGTCATACTGTGTTTTCACATAAGACTGATCTATCTAAATCACATAGAGTAAATGCATGTACAGATTTTTGGAATTATACACCAGTAAATTATTTAACCATCAAAGATTTTTTAAATGAGTAAAACAAAAAAGAGAACCTACAAAGAATTAGCATTAGAATTCAAAAAGACAAGAAGCGAGAGTACATACAATGAACTCTATCGTAAAATGAGACCAGGATTATGGAATTATGTAAACAACATACTTAAGGATCCTCTTATCTCTGATGATGTTGTATCTCATACATTAACAACTGTATATTTAAAAATTGATCAATACAACGAGGATTACCAAATTACTACGTGGGCATATCGTATTGCATATAATGAATGTATAGGTTATATAAGATTTAGAAATAAGAAAGTGAGTATGAATGTATTTACTGATGCTGGTGTAGAGCCTCCTATGGAATCATCGTTTACTATGAAAGAAGGAATGAATTTACTCAAAACAGAAAATGATTGGTTAGAAGAGGAAAGTATTTTTGATCAACAAGTCCGAATGACACATGAAGCAATTAATGCATTGCCTCCAATGTACAAGAGATATATGGTAGAAAGATTCTTAAATCATAAATCATATCAGGATATTTTAGATATTATGATAGAGTCAGAAAAAGGTATAAATTTACAAACAGTCAAGAACAGAATATTTAGAGGAAGGAAAATAGTTAAAAAACAGCTCGAAGGGATGAAACTATTTGCTGATGCCTAAATACATAAATAACAAATAACTATGTATATAATTAAATTATATAAAGAGCTCAAACTTTGGTGGCAAATAAGAAAGGTTGCCAAGTCTGAAGAAACTACTTTAAGAGAAAAAGGTTTTAGAGTAGATTGGGTAGGTAGAATTTATACCGTGATTAATTTACCTGAAGAAGTTGCAACAGCACCTATTTCACAAGAAGGTTATGTGTTAATGAAATTAAGAGAGCATGATAAATTTTTATTAGAATTAGGTATTGCAGATTATGTATCACCTGAATTTAATAAAATAAATGATACTGATTCTTTTCTTTTAGTTTTATCAGCAGATAGAGAATATTTTAAATTATGGCCATTTTTAAAATCTATGGCTAAAACTTTTGGTCTTGTATTTATACTTAGGCTTATATATTTGATCTTTTCTCATAACCAGGAAAAAATTATAGAACTATGGAACAAACTGATGATCCTAATATTTTAAGAAAACAGGTTGATAAAATAGAGAAGGAAGTTATCCAACTCGAAAAAGTAAAAGAAGAAATACAAAATGAATGTAAGCACAAAGGCGAAACCTTTGTACAATTTGATAAATCAAACTCTATGAAAAAATACTGCTCTGAATGTAAAAGAGAACTAGGTTATCCTACGAAAGCAGAGCAAGAAACATTTCTAGGTAAAAAACAATAATATGGCAACAGCTGAATCCTTAGCAACAACAGAAACTATAAATGGCAAAAGATACTATAACTTAGGTAAAGGTATTAAGTATCCATCGGTAACCACTATCTTAGGGGCAATGACTGATAAATCAGGAATTGATAAATGGAGAAAACGCGTAGGCGATAAAGAAGCAGACAGAATTTCTAAGTTCTCCGCAAACCGAGGAACTGTAATGCATCAGTTTTGTGAATACTTTTTAGGTTCAGAAAAAGAAACTATTAGAGAAAGGTTAATGGAAGCACAAACTCTTATAGGACCATTTGTTAAAGAAAATAGTTTTACCGAGGAAGAAACTAATATAGGTAGAAAACTCTTCTTTAATTTTTATAATAATGAATGTTTTGACAGGATAGCTAAAGTAGTATCCATAGAAGATACATTACATTCACCTCAGATGGGTGGTTATGCAGGTAGAGTTGATATTATTTATGAGAATAAAAAAGCTCATCTAGTCGTCTTAGATTTTAAATCTTCAAAGAAACCTAAAAGAGAAGGATGGATTGAAAATTATAAAATGCAAATTGCTGCATATGCTTTAGCTTATTGGGAAATGAATGGTGTTAAACCAGAAGGTGGTGAGATTTGGATTAGTAATGAATCTGACGCATTTCCGCAAGTATTTGAAATGACATTTGATGATATAACACATTACGGTAAGAAATTCCTATCATTAGTAAAAGCTTTTCATGAAAAGTATCCGTTAAAGGAGAATATATAAAAAAAGATTAATTTAAATGGCAATTAAATCATTTAAGGATTTTATTAACGAAGAGCTTGATCATGTAAGACATAAAAAGGTTAAACATGTAGAAGATCACGATCCTGAAGATAATGTAAATAAAGAAGCTGAAGCTAATGCTGAAGAGTATTTACAAAAGGTAGAAGAAGAATGCCCTAGATGTGGTGAAAACTCAGATGAATGCCAATGTGAAGAAGATGACCCATGGTCAACTCAAAACTATCATAGAGTACCTAAAGGCACAGCGCATAAAGCAAAACCAAAACAAGAATTTAAAAAATAATAAAATGAGTAAATTTAACAAATTTTTTGCAGATCATGGAATTAAAATAGTTTTAGTATTAATATTGCTAACTTATTTTAAATCATGTAGTATTGATTCAGAAGTAGAGCGAATCAAAAAAGAACAGCGAATATTAACTACAGAGATTGATACATTATCATCTCAACTAGTAAATGAGGAGGAAATGATATATCTTATCAAAACAGTTCCTGCTTGGAAAACTCTAAGAATTGAAGAAATTTCTGATAAAGAAAGAATCTCTATCAATGCATTAGAAGAAAAAGAAGACTAAATGTGGCTAGTAGAGTACCTATAATTCCAGGAGTTCCAACTCCAAGTGATCCGCAATGTTCATTAACATACTGTGGTAGAATAATTGCACAAGTAGATTGTATTAAATACATAATGCAAGGTACTACTGCATGCATAGACATTCAACTATTTGGCGCTGATGATTTACCACTTAACTTAGATAACTTTTGTGATATACAGATTCAATTGACAAATGAACTCGAATGTGTAGTTGCAAATTTTTGGTGGCCTTCTATACCATCAGGCTCAAAAGGGTTTCTTATAGATATTTTACAGTTCACAGACACTTCAGGAATTATACACAATGAAGGTTTAATTAGAATATGCCTATCGGCTTCGTGTACAAAGGCAACTGGACCTGGTGCAATTTCAGCAGAAATATTATTAACTGAATGCCCAGGTGGAAATACTGGAGATCCAACCGGTTCTGCTGAGGTATTTGGAATACCTTGTTTATGGGTTGCAAAAATACTTGAATCTAAAATTGCTAAAAACGGTGGTGATTCAGGATGCGGTAACAGCGGTGGGTTTGTTACTGGTGTAATATAAAATAGCATTATGAAAACTTTAAAAGAAAAAGCAGTACATCTAAGTATAATAGGAATATTTGTTAGTTTATACTTTTTAGTTGCTACAATCTCAATGATTAATTCAGTAGCATTTTTTGACTTAAGCCATTCAGGTTTAATGTCATGGTCTTTAGCTATAGGATTTGAATTAGGCGCAGCCGCTTCTCTTGCTGCAATAATTATTTTAGACAAAACAAACAAGACAATGGTATGGGGTTTATTTTTACTTCTTACCGCATTTCAAATGATGGCAAATTCATTCCATGCATTTATTAATTTAGAAGACTATATGGGATGGATAGAACTCTTTGGTTTAGAAGAAGAGGAACCTATCTTTCAAAAAAGAATTTTATCAGTTGTAAGTGGAGCAGTATTACCTCTAGTTGCATTAGGCTTTATTAAATCTTTAACTGATTATATAAGACCTGAAGAATCTGAAGAATTAACCATAGATACAGAAATAAAAAAATCTTCGGATAATGTTACCGAAGTAATTAATGACCAACCAGTTAAAACCTCGGAAAAGGTTATTGATGATTCATCCAAAGAAAAGGAGAACAATGAAGATAGTGTACTTCCTAGAATTGATAACGCTGTTATTGATTCATCTAGGCTAAGTAAGACTGATGTCCACTATGTTGAAATAGTCCCTAAAACAAATGATGAATCTATTGTAACAAAGCCAGGGCAAACAGAGCGAAAACATTACAACCCAAAACCTTAAGAAACTAAACTCTTTAGGTAAAAAAAAATATTCGCAAATGCCAGCTAGAACATATGACGACGATGTATTTCGTCAAAAAAGAATAGTAAAAAATCCAATTAAATTTAACGTATCCTTAAACGAGGAACAAAAGATAGCAAAAGAACAAATATTAAATAACACAGTATCGGTATTAGCAGGTAAAGCAGGTAGTGGTAAAACATTATTAGCATGCCAAGTAGCATTAGACGGTCTTTTTAGAAGACACTACGAAAAAATCATAATCACTAGACCAACCGTATCAAAAGAAGAGATCGGATTCTTACCTGGTGATTTACATCAAAAGATGGATCCGTGGGTCCAACCAATTTATCAAAACATGTATTTACTTTATGGAAAGGAACGAGTAGATCCTTTTATAAAAGAAGGTAAGATAGAAATTGTACCTGTTGCATTTATGAGAGGTAGAACATTTTTAGACAGTTGTGTTATTGTAGATGAAGCTCAGAATGTTACGATGTCACAAATGGAAATGATAGCTACCAGGATAGGTTTAAGATCCAAGATGATTGTATGTGGAGATGATGGGCAAGTAGATTTAAAAAATAGAAGAGATTCAGGTTTTAAATTTTTATATAATTTAGGTAAAAAGGTAAAGAATGTTTGTTCTATAACCTTATTTAAAAATCATAGAGATCCAGTAGTAGATGACTTAATTGAAGTATATGAAGACTATTATGAAAAAAGAAATAAAAAGAAGTAATGAAATTACCATTCTGTAAAGCAAAAACTAATATAAAACCAGAACCATTATCTAATTACTTATGGATATTAGATAATGGTCACGGTGGAATTATTGATGGTGAATATCAAACACCTGGGAAAAGATCACCAGTATGGGATGATGGCTCTCAGTTGTTTGAAGGCGAATTTAATAGAGCAATAGTAAATCGTTTAGTAAAGATGTGTAATGATAAAGGTATAGAATGTATTAATTTAGTTGATACACAAGAAGACATATCTTTATCAGAAAGAACTTCTAAAGCTAATGCTATTGCAAAAGCATCTGAAAAGCCTTGTATATATGTAAGTATTCATGCCAATGGGTTTAGTAATGAATCTGCTAATGGATGGTCATGTTATACATCAGTAGGCCAAACTAAATCAGATAAGATAGCAACAGTACTTTATGCAAAAGCAGAAGCTGAATTCCCAGACGAAAAAATGAGAAAGGACACTTATTCAGATGGTGATGTAGATAAAGAATCTAACTTTTGGGTATTAAGAAAAACTTCTATGCCTGCTATTTTAAGTGAAAACTTCTTTATGACTAATTATGATAACTGTCATAACTATTTGTTGAGTGAAGAAGGTAGAGATAGGATTGCTAAAATTCATTTTGAAATGATCAATGAAATTGAAAATACAAAAATAGTATAATTGACATCCTGACATAGAAAACTATAGAAAGATGACAATATTTCCGAAAAACCGTGTTACTTCACTTGTGGCACGGTTTTTTCAGTATATTAATTAAATAAGGAATAATCCTTGTTATAACTAAAAATTAATTAAACTATGTTTACATTTAAATCAAATTTTGATGAGATCCTAAAGGACCATCCGTTTTGGGGAGAATTAGATAAAATCAAAAATCCCTTTAAAGAATACCACTTTAATAAAGAAGATGGTAAATACATTTTAGAAATGCCAGTTCCTGGTTTTGATAAAGAAGATATTAAAATTAAACTTATTAAGAATGACCTAAGTGTTGTAATTGAAAGTGAAGATAACCAGTGGACACCACCTTTAAATAAAAGGTTCGGTTTACCTGATGATTTTGATAGAAAGAAAATTAAAGCTAAGGTAGACAAAGGCATTCTATATGTTACTATACCAACAAAGAAAGATTTAGAAAATGATATTGAAATATTGTGAAACTAAATTAATTTAAGGTATATAATAATAAACAAATTTATAAATTATGTCACAAGAAACTAACGAGACTCAAGAAATGAATCAAGGACAAGCAGTAAACGTTCTTATTCAAGCTGCAAGAATTGCTCAACAGAAAGGTGCATTTACATTAGAAGATGCTGAAATGGTAGCAAAAGCTATTAAAGTTTTTATTCCACCAGTAAATGAAAATGAAAATGAAACTGCTGATGCTGCAATGAATGAAGAAGTAACAGAATCAACTGAACCTGTTGTAATGAAAGTTCAATAAACTTACTTCCTATTAAGTAAAAGAGAGAGGAGAAATCCTCTCTTTTTTAGTATGAATAAATAAAAAAAATATTTAACATAATGAGACAACGTAAAATTAGGCGAGTGGAAATCAAACCTAAGAACAGTAGAACAACTATGGTTAAAAATTCTTCTGGTAAACTCGTACCTTCAATCTCTAAAGATGCTACGTTAGCAAACGTACATAAGCAGTATTTTTCGGAGAGCGCTCATCTAATGAAAAATATTGTCTTTGTTGCCTATTATACATTTAATACACCGTATGAAAAAGAAGCAAAGAAATTAAAAGATTCTTTAAAAAAATTAAACTTATTACATGATGTAGTACCGGTTCCTAGTATAGGAGATTGGCAAGCTAATACTAGATTTAAAGTTAAGTTCTTACAGGATATGCTAAAGAAACATAAAGGCAAAAATTTAGTGTATGTTGATGTTGATGCTATTGTACATTCAATACCTATTCATTTTAAAGATTATAAATGTGATATAGGTATTAGATATCAAGATTTTAGGTGGAGAAAAAATGAACCTTTGAGTGGAACTATATTTTTAGCAAACAATGAAAGGGTTATGCAGGTTTGTGAAGAGTGGGATAAAATAAATGTAAAGGAAAGGCATAATAAAACAAATTTAGAACAATGGAATTTAGGTAGCGCTATTGAACATTTAAAAGATAAATTAAATTTAAGAATAAAAAATTTACCACCAGAATATACTTTTATATTTGATAGCATGAAACAAATTTACCCCAAAGTAATACCTGTTATTGAACACTTTCAGGCAAGCAGGCAAAATAGGAATTAACAATGAGAAGAAGAAGAATAAAAAAGGTTGTTATACCTTCCCGGCAGTCTAAAAACCAACCTAAGAAATCTATAAAGAAAAGGCCTGTTGTACCTCAACCTGACCAAACTCGTAATGGAGTTAAGGCAAGTGAACCTACCACGTGTGACATACTGAACTCTTCTATAATTATTCCTACTAAAAAAAGTCATCGTGTATTTATTATTGGTGGTGGGCCAAGTATTAATAGCATTCAATTAGATAATTTAAAAAATGAAGATACTATATGTGTTAATGCTGCTGTGAATTTTGTACCTAACCCTACTTATTTTATTACGATGGATTATAGTTACTTTGATCCTAAAAGAAAAATAAATACAGTTGATGATGTAATTAAAAAATCTCAATATTCATATTTTATACTTAATACACAGAATGGCAATATTAAAAATATAAACAATAAAATAACTGATGTTAGGCATAATTTTGTATATAAAGACTTAGATAAATTTGATAGAGTCATGCCTTCATTATTACGCTCAGATGAAAAGACAGGGTTTGGGCTAGACATTAATAATTTTTCTCATGGTGATAATAGTGGTTTTTGTGCTATTCAGTTAGCAATTCTTTTAGGATATGAAGAAATTTATCTGGTAGGATATGATTTAGATACATCACCAGATAAAACACATTTCCATAAATTATATGATAAAAATAGTCTTGGATTTAAAAATAAAGTTTCTAGATATCGAGATGTTATATCACATAGTATTAACTTATTAAATAAATCCGAAAGTAAGTCAAAAATAATGTCAATAACCCCTACGGCATTATCCAATGTAGAAGAAATTAACTTAAGTAAAGTTCAACTAAATCCAATAACATATACAAAATCAAAAAAATATGTAGTAGTTTCATACTATACAATTAATACTCCATACGAGCAAGAAGCTGCCAAACTCAGAAATTCTTTAGAAAAATTAAAAGTACCTTATGATATAGTAGGGGTTCCAAATTTAGGTGATTGGCAATTAAATACCAGATTTAAGGCAAAGTTTATGCAAGATATGCTAAGAAAGCATAAAGAAAAAAATATTGTTTGGGTAGATAGTGATGCGGTTATTCACTCATATCCTGACTTATTTGATTCTTATTCATGTGATGTAGCAGTACGGTGGCAAGATTTTAGATGGAGAAAAAATGAATGTTTAAGTGGAACTATATACTTAGCAAATAATCCACAAACATTAGAATTATGCCAAAGGTGGGAAGGTAATAATACATCCGAAGGGCCAGGTGCAAAAACCTTTGAGCAATGGAATTTAGGAAAGGCTATTGAAGAAATGAGGAATGAAGGAAAAATTAAAGATGAAAATTTACCACCAGAATATACTATGATTTTTGATAGTATGAGACAGATGTACCCTAACATAACGCCTGTTATTGAACATTTTCAAGCAAGCCGAAAATTAAGAAGTAGGGTATGATAAGAAATATTTTTTGGTCTGGTCCACATAAGCCTAATTGGGGCGATCTCCTTAATGATTCTTTGTATAAAGAAATTACCGGAGCATCAGGTACTTGGGTTAACGTTAATCATAATACTTTTTATTATATGTCAATAGGTAGTGTTTTAGAAAAGGCTACACCACAAAGTATTATATGGGGTAGTGGTTTTATGTATGAGAATAGCGTTATCGATAATCAATATATACCTTCATCTTTTAATGTTAAGGCAGTGAGAGGTCCTTTAAGTAGAAAAAAGCTATTAAACCAAGGAATAGATTGCCCTGAAGTTTATGGAGATCCTGCTTTACTTTACCCAAGGTTTTACCATCCAAGTATAAAAAAGAAATACAAATATGGCATAATTCCACATTACGCGGATTGGGATAATGAAATAATAGAAAAATTTAAAAATAGAGAAGATGAAGGTATAAAAGTAATTAACATACTCAATGAAAATGTTAATGAATTTGTTGATGAGGTTTTAGAATGTGAGGTAATACTATCATCTTCATTACATGGAATTATTTGCGGTGATGCGTATGGTATACCTTCTTATTGGATTGAAGTATCAGATAATGTATTAGGAAATGGTTTTAAGTTTAGAGATTATTTTGCTTCTGTAAAAAGAACCGATACTAAACCTTATATTAATAAATCAGATCTCATATATGATTTAAGTGAGCTTAAATTACCAAAGTATGAAATAAGTATAGATTTAGATAAATTACTAAATGCTTGCCCTTTTAAAAATGAAACGAAATGAAATTACTAATAATATGTCCAGGTAAAGTGGCAAAAGATAAGTCGCAAATAAAATGCTACAGTGATCTTTTAAATTATTATTTGCCTAAGGCTTTAATCTCTAACATTGATTGTGATATTAAGAACATAAGTGTAACCCCTAATGCAAATAATATAATAAAGCAACTGAAAGAAATGTCTTTTGATGGATATGATGCTATGGTGTTCTTAGGAATTAGATTTTTTAGCCATCAAGGGTATCAACCTAAAAAAATATTAGATTATTTAAGAGGTCGGTTTAAAGGGTTAATTTGCCAAACGCATGATGGATCTAGATTTAATAATGATGGTGTTGATATTACATTCACTACAAAGAATGAAGACAAAAAGTGGCAAAATACAAAGGCATGGGAGCAACACAAAAACTATAATCATTATGTAGGGTGGGGTGCAGATTCAGAACTAAATGTACCTAAGCAAGATTTAGAAACTTTAACTATCCTAATAGATCATACTAATTATGGTAACAATCCTATTGATAGTACTAAAGAAGTTATTTTACAGGTGCAGAAATTAATTCAGTCAAGAAAATGGGAATCTAAATTTAAATCAATAAAGGTTAGGAGATTTATAAGTGGTGGTGTTGATAATGTAACTTTTAGTAGATTAGATAAGATAGAAAAGTTTGATAGATCTAAAGTCATTCCTATTACGGAAATAACCAAAGAACATTGTAAAGCTCATTTATTTATGGTGACTCATCCGGAAAGTGTTGGGTTAGTAGTATTAGAAACTTCTTTAGCAGGGGCATTAACAGTCTCACCTAATAATTATATTAACCAGGATAGATTAGATACAGTTAGGCATTATAAATATTTACCTAATACTGATATTGAATGGGATAAGGTGTTAGGAATGATTAACCCTAGTGCTTCAAGAAATTGCGCACTAAATAATAGTTGGGATGCTGTTGCTAAAAGATTAATTAAAGGATTAAAAAATAAATTAAGAAATGAATAAAGATTCTATAAATGTATCATGGTGGATAAAACAAAAGGGTGAGAATTTTGGTGATGCCTTAAATCCTATTATAGCCAAGCATATGTCAGGAAAGAAAATAAATTTAATAGAAGTAGGTAATCCAGGGAATGAGCCTAGATATTATTGTATAGGAAGTATTCTTCAATCTTCGATGTCAACTGAAAGCGAAATTTGGGGCACAGGTTTAATGAGATATGAATCTAAGTTAAAAGTTAAACCAAAGAAAATTCATGCAGTAAGAGGGCCTTTAACTAGAAAAAGTTTAATTGAACAAGGGTATGATTGTCCTGAAGTTTATGGAGATCCTGCTTTACTTTACCCAAGGTTTTATAATCCAAGTATAAAAAAGAAATATCGCCTAGGTATAATCCCTCATTATGTTGACCAAAAAAACTCTTGGCTAAATAAATTTAGAAATAGACCAGATGTAAAAATTATAGACATTTTACAATATCCTACTAAAGTTATTGATGATATAAAAAGCTGTGATAAAATTATTTCGAGCGCGCTTCATGGAATCATTGCAGCAGATTCTTATGGTATACCCTCCATGTGGATTAAGTTATCCGATAAGGTAGCTGGAGATGGTTTTAAGTTTAGAGATTATTTTGCATCAGTTAAAAGAACCGATACAAAACCTATTTATATAAATCCAAATATTTCAACTGCTGAAACTATGTTAATTTCTATAGAAAAACAGTTTACTGATTATAAAATTGATATTGACCTTGAAAAATTAATACAATCATGCCCTTTTAAATAGGACAATATATAATAAAATACATATTACTAAACAAAAATACATGAGTTTTTTAAAGCCTAATATTACCAGAAGTAAATCCATAAAAAATATTACTGATGCTATAGATAATGAAAAACCATTTCTGTTTACTAGATTTGGTGATGGTGAGGTATGGTTATTAATGAAAAGATTTAATCAGAAAAGAATTAATAGAATTAAAACTAATTGGCAAGTTACTGATTCAAATTATCGCGAAATTGCTGCAAGAGTTAGAAAGGAATTAATAGAATCTTTTAATAATTCTAACATGGCTGGCTTCATGAATGAAAACCCTTTAGAATATGGAGTTAGTATAAAGTATAAACCTGATGTATGGTCTATAAGAAAGGATCATGCTAAAACTATAGGAATGCATAATAATAATATTACTTCTCATCTATTAACTAGAGGTAATGAGTTAGGTGATCCTAATAATTTTAAAAAAATACTAAAAGGTAAACCTATTCATATAATATCACCTAATGCTGATCTATTAGCAGAAAAAAAATTATCAAACATATTAGGTTGCAATATTACATATACAAAAGTAACGGTAAACCCTAACAGCGCAATATATCAAAAGGAAAAATTAAAGAAGGAATTAGATAAGATAGAAGAAAGCATTGTACTTTATGGTTGCGCGGCCAGTGGAAAGTGGATTGGTAACTATTTAAAAATTAATCATGGTAAAGTATGTTTAGATTTTGGTGCTACTTTAGATGCGTGGGCAGGTATTATAAGTAGATCATGGTTTAAAACCACTCAAAAACATTTATTAATCAAAAAATAAAATAAAAATATGATAGCACACACAGCAATTATTCACCCTCTTGCTTACGTTGAGTCAAATGTAGAGATAGGAGCTAACACAAAAATAGGACCATTTTGTATTGTTAGAAACGGTGCAAAAATAGGATCCGATTGTAAGTTTACAGCATATTGTGAAATTAGAGAAAATGTAATAATTGGAGATGGTACAACAATGGGAAGTAGGTGTACTATTTCGGCTAATGCAACTATAGGAAAAAATACAACTATTAAGTATGGTTTTGTTTTAACTGATACCCCTAATCTTAAAGATGGCGGTTTTAAATCAGTAAAAGGAATTGGGGATAATGTTTTAATTGGGGCTAATGTAACTCTTATGCCTAGTTTTAGTATAGGTAATAATTCTATTATTGGGGCATGTTCACAAGTTAGAGCAAATGTACCTTCTAATCAAATATGGTATGGCTCACCTGCTAAATTTTACAAAGAAAATGACTAAACATCTTTCTATATTAAAAAATGCTGGTGAAGGTTCTATTACTTATTATACAGGTAATAAATTTGAACATGTTTCTCATTTAAAGAATTGTACTTTAATTTCTAATCAACAATTTAAAGGTTTAAAAAATGTTAATCAAATTGTTACAGAAGATCCACAATTATATTTTTATAAACTATCATCTGAGTATAAAGAAGATTATTTAGATAATGATAGTTTAGAATTTAATTTACATTATAAAGCTTATATTCATAAAGATGCCCAAATAGGTAACAATGTAAAAATTGGAGCCGGTTCTATTATTGGAAATTGTATAATTGAGAATGATGTTAATATCCATTGTAATGTAGTGGTATATGCTAAATCTTATATTAAATCTGGTACTATTATTGAATCTAATACCACAATTGGCGGTACTGGTGTAATGTGGGTATGGGATAAAAATAAACGAGTATACTTAGAACAATTAGGTAATGTTATTATTGGAAGTAATTGTCGTATTGGATCTCAATGTCAAATAGTAAGAGGTAGCGCTAATGAATCTACAGTTATAGGAGAAGGTACTTGTATGGCTCATGGAACTCTTATTGGGCACGGTTCCCAAATAGGTAAATATGTTCACATGGCTAATGGTGTTAAGTTAGGAGGTAGCGTTGTGATATCAGATTACAACTTTATTGGCTCTGGTGCTATTATAAGTGCCAGAGTTAAATTATTAGCAAATGATATTATTCTAGGATCAGGTTCTGTGGCTACTAAGGATTTAACAACACCAGGAGTTTTTGTAGGAGCACCTGCTAAATTTATAAAAAAATCAACCGGTAAATTATCTGGTGTACCTACATGGAGAAAGTTATGAAAGAAGATATTAAAAAGATTTTAGAAAAGGAAATTGAAGCTATTGGAAACATTCCTTTGGATAATGACTATAAAGGTGCAGTTGATTTAATTAGAGGTTGTAATAAATTAGTAACTTCAGGGATGGGTAAAGCTGGGCAAATTGCTTTAAACATTTCAACCACATTTAGTTCAACTGGAACACCATCTGTTTACTTACATCCTAGCGAAGCACAGCATGGAGATTTAGGAATTTTACAAAATATGGATGTGTTACTTTTACTTTCTAATTCAGGTAAGACTAGAGAAATTTTAGAATTAATACAGTTAGCAAAAAACATATATCCTCATATTTATATAATTAGCATAACAGGCAAAAAAGAAAGTGATTTATGTAAAGAGTCTGATATTTGTTTACATACAGGAGATGCTGAAGAAATTTGCCCATTAGGATTAACACCAACAATATCAACAACTCTCATGACTGTTATGGGTGATATTTTAGTTGTAGAGACAATGAAGAAAAAAGGATTTACAAAGAAAGAATATTCTAAAAGACACCATAGTGGATATCTTGGTCAAAAGAGTAAAAAAGAATCAAATGAATAAAACAATTGCAATAATTCCTGCTAGGTGGGGATCTACAAGACTTCCTGGAAAACCTTTAGCAGACATCAATGGTAAGACAATGATACACTGGGTATACGAAGCAGTAAAAAAATCAAATGTTGATAAGGTTATAATTGCCACTGATCATAAAGATATAATTAAGGAAGTAGAGTCATTCGGTGGAGAAGCAGTTTTAACAAACGTAAATCACCAAACAGGTACAGAGCGAGTATTAGAAGCTTACCAACATTATAAAGATGATTATGAATATGTAATTAATATACAAGGTGATGAACCTATAATTAATGAAGAAGACATCAATACTTTAATTAGTGTGTTAAAGAAAAATCCTCTAAGCATCTCAACTTTAGTAGGGGCATTAACTAACAATCAAGCAAAAGATAGAAATACTGTTAAGGCTATACTTGATAGTAATAAAATAATAATGTTTACAAGAAGCCCTGTCTTTTCTATTCAGTCATTATATGTTAAACGGCATATAGGAATTTATGGGTTTACTAAATTAATGACAGAGAAGATTGATAAAAACATTATGATTGAAACTTCTAATGAAATTGTAGAAAATCTAGAACAGATAAGATGGGGAGACAATGGAATTAATTTTAGTTATGCTAGAGCAGCCGGTTTATATAAAGGTATAGATACACAAAAGGATTTAGATTATGTCCGTACATTCTTAAACTAATAATAAAAAAGCTATATAATAATAAATCACTATTATGGAAAATCAAGGAAAGTCTAATGAACAACTAAAAAGTTCATATATTGGAGCATCTGTAGGAATGGTAGGAATATTTATAATGTTAATATATTTAGTATTAAGCTAATGAAAAAAGAACAATTAAATACAGCAAATTTAGATTTAAGTAGTACAACAGCAATCGCATGTGAAGAATGTGGTAACCATACATTTAAACCTATTTTCTTTTTAAGAAAAATAAGTAGGTTTTTAACTGGTGAAGATACTGATAGAATATTACCTATAGATAGTTTATGCTGCATAGAATGTAATCATGTAAATTCAGAATTTGCACCACCTATTGTAAAACAAGAAAAAAATAACAAACAACAAAATAACAAAAAAGAAGATGAGTAAAGAAGAAACTAAAGTAGTAGAAATGACTACAGAAAAAACTCCACAAACTTTGGAGCAGTTAAAAGCAAAAGAATCTGAATTAGATCAAATTAATGAAGATCTGATTAAAGAAATGCAAGTAAGAGAATATGAAATTGATTTTAAAACTAAAAAGGTTTTTGATAAACTATTAAAATTCTTAGAGAAAGATGCGCCGTGGGGTCATACTACTGCGACAGGTTTAATTATGCTATATCATAATTTAAGAGAAGCTAAAGAAGTAGTAAAAGATAAAGATTTTAAAGGTTTAGTACCAGTAAGATCTACTAGTGTTACTATTCTTTGGCAAATGGTTACTAAAATGACAGGTAATGGTTTTTATGAAGCTAAATCATTCGTTGAATTAATGGCTAATGTAGGAGAATCATTATCAACTGCAGTACAAAAGGTACAAGAAGATAACCAAGCTCTTAGGGATAATCATGCTGAGCTCGCAAAGGTTCAACAAGAAATTGATCAATTATCTGTTGAAGGACCTTCTGAAAAATAATGGGATTCCATAAAAGACATATAAGCAACGAACAGGTTATTAATTTATATAAATCTGGTGGAGTAGAAAATGTTAAAAGATGGTATACTGGCAAGGTTGATGCTCTTATTTTAGAAGCAGGCCTTGCCAGTAACATTAACTCTGTTTTATCTGATGATGATTGGAAAGTCTTTGGTACAGTTAAAATGGAAGAGGCAATCATTAGCTTAATTAACAAAGAATTAGGTATAGATGATATCCTTACTTAATAATTTACTTTTTGCTAATGAATAAATAAAAAAATACAATTTTTATGAAATTCGTTAGAGACTTTAGACAATTTATTACAGAGAAGAAAAAAGAAAACTTCGAGGACAATATTAAAGGACATGGATATTTTAAAGATCTATCCACATCCACTTCAAGAAAGAAGGCAGACCAAATGAAAGATCAAGCTTCTAAGGCTGATGATGATCCTTCTGCTTACAAAGAATTACCTGGTGATACTAAAGGTAAAAAACTTTTAAAGAAATCTAAACACACAAAAGCATTTGATGATTTATACGCTGAAGGATTAGAAGAAATGATAATCAATGAAGGTGTAATGAGTGAATTGCATATAATGATGGAAGAAGCTAAAAACTTTGCAGAATTTAAGAAAAGATTCTATAAAGAATTTAGTGATAAAGTTAAACCTAATAAAGATTTAGATAATTGGCTAAAGGAACTTTATTCTGATGGGTTAGGAGAATCTTTAGATGAAAAGGCTAGTGGTGATCGTGGACCTATAGGCGGTAAAGGTATTGAAACTGGTCTTAAGAATAAATCAAAACAAACTGGTGTATCATTACCTCTATTAAGATTAGTAATGAGAAGAGGTATGGCTGCATGGAAAGCTGGTCATAGACCTGGTGCTGGCCAAGAACAGTGGGGTTATGCTAGAGTTAATTCATTTTTAACTAAAGCTCCTGGTACTTGGGGTAGACCTTTAGATGATCCTAAAAAGAATGGACCTAAAGGTTCTTATGGAGCTGATGCTGATATTGCTAAAGAAGTAATAAAGAAAGGTGAAGATAAGAAATTAAAAACAACAGGGTTACCTAAATAATATGAAATTTGTAAAAGGCTTTAAAGATTTTGATAAAGTATCAGAAGAACTTAAATATCATATAGATAATGGTTTAGGTTTAGAAGATACAGTTTTCCGTTTAGGTTCAGATGCTCATGCTAAACTTTTTGAAGAGGTTGAACAATATTGGGATAAAGGAAATATAGTATTAAATGGAAAAGGCGGTTGGATGGCAAAAAACCTTGAAGTAGGAAAGAAGGCTATCTATAAAGATCGCAAAACTGGTAGAACTAAAAAAGTTAAACTTGATTCTCCAGAACGAGGAGGCAATAGGAAGTTTATTGTTTATCGTAATACTGGTAGAACTGATAAAGAAACTGGTGAAATTGTAGCAAAGAAAATCGAATGGGGAGATCCAGGATTAACTGTAAAGAATGATGATCCAGGAAGAGCTAAAAGTTTCTGGGCTAGACACCAATGCGATCAAAAGAAAAAGATGGATCCTAATAAGACAGGATTCTGGGCATGTTATGGGCCTTCACTATTTGGTAAGCAACTTGGTTTAAAATCAACTAACCCTTGGTAAATAAATAAAACAATAAAAATAAACAAAGATATGAAATTTATTCCAAATTATGGAGATTTTAGGAATTCAGTAAATGAATCCTTAGGCTATGATGGATTTGCATCAAAGACAAAGTTAGGCCAAGCTGCATCTGTTATTGCATCCTTTTTAAATAAGAAAACAAAAAAGGATTACCGAGTATTTCCATTTATGATGAAATCTGATGGTGTAGACGGTGTTATGTTATATAGCGCAAAAGATTCATCGGCTGTAAGAGTAGGTGGTAAAGGAATGAATAGAGGACCAGGAATTGTTGGTGATCTTGCTTATTTCTCTGATGCTGCTAAAAGTAATGCCGATTATGTTATAAGTAGTGATAGTTTTCCTATTACTGCATTATGTTATGAATTTGCAAAATTAATTAGTGAACCTTCTTATGCTAAAGAAGTTGAAACTTTACAAGAATCTGTTAATGAAGCGGCTCGTGGTGTATTAAAACCACAAGAACAGAAAATGGTAATGAAACAATTAAAATCTGGTAAGAGTGCTGCAAAGATCTCTAGAGATCTTGGTATATCATACGGAGCTATTCTTAAATTAAAAAGAAATGAAAATGTTACCTTAGAAGAACCGGCAGCAGTTAAAGTAAACGAAGAAACTTTGAATGATAAAGTTAAATATCTAGATGAAACATTAGATGATATTTATCAAATATCTAGAAAGGTTGCTGCAGGCGCGTTTAATTCATTAATGATATCTGGTAGAGCAGGAACTGGTAAAACATACAGTGTAGAGAAAGCATTAGCTGATGAAGGTTTAACTATTGATGATGATTTTATTATGGTATCTGGTGCTGTATCAACAATTATGATGTTTAAGAAAATGTTTCAATATAGAAATAAGGTTTTAGTATTTGATGATTGTGATGCGGTATTTAGAGATGAGAACGGTCGTAACATTTTAAAGGCTGCACTTGATACAAAAAAGGTAAGAAGAATATCTTATCTTAAGAAAAGTGGATTAGTATTTGATCCTAAGGACTTTGAAATGGATCCTGAAGGAGAATTTAATATGATAGAAAATGGAATGGTGCCGGCATACTTTGATTTTGCTGGTAGAGTAATATTTATATCTAACCTTGCAAAAGATAAAGCTGATCCTGATGGGGCTATTCGTTCAAGATCTATTTTAATTGATGTGAATCCTGATGATGCAACTATTATGGAAAGAATCAAAACTCTTTTACCTTATTTAGAACCTAAGGATATGGCAATGAAAGATAAATTAGAAATTTATGAGTTTATGAAAACTGCTAATGATGTTTCTATGAGAACCTTTGTTAAGGCTGCTGGGTTTAAAGATGCAGATTTACCTAATTGGCAAAGAATGACAAAAAGATATTTATAATTATGAAATACATTAAATCTAAATCTGATTTTATAGCTGAAAAGAAATCCTATCAATTAAACGAAGGTCAATTTTCATGGATGACTCACGACACTGGAGATCAAATAGGTTCGGAAAAACAAAATACCATTGATGTCTATATGTATGACAATGAAGGTAATAAATGGAAGGAAACTAGATATGATGGTTATGGTAACTTTGGTGGACAGGATTATTATGATCTTGTTGCTACGATGAATGGTTATGATGCTGATAGAGAAAAAGGAGTTGATTTAGCTTTCGGTAAATTAAAAACTAAAGATAAAAAGAGAAAGACCTTATTTCCTGCATTAGTTACAGATCCTAGGTATAATTGGAAAAGGCACGATTTTACAGAAGAGGCTGATGGCGATCCAAACCAATCATGGTACCAAGAAGAAGAAGACGATCGATATGGATATGATGATTATTACGAATCTGTAGATGAATCAACTGCTAGGAATGTTTTAAAGGATGCTACGAATGCATTAACTAAAACCTTTGCTGGTAAAAAATTAAATAAAAACTATATTAAAGATTATCTTAAATCTATAGAAAGAATGGCAAGAAACAACCCAATTGATTTTGTAAAAGATTATGGGGAATTTACTAATGATGATTGGATGGAAGATGTAAGGTATAACATGGCTAATGAAAAAGTCACTGAAGCTAAAGAAATGAGCAAGAAAGAAGTTCGTGATCTTAAGATAAAAATTAATAATGCGAGAACAATTGGTAAATATTTTACAAAAGATGAAGTAGAATTTTTACAGTCATTATTTGAATCAGTGAATGAAGGTAAAGGTGATAAAGCTGTAAGTATGGCACAGAAAAAATTAGACAAGGTAATGGCTGACTTAAAAGCTAATCTTTTAAAATTTAAAAGTGCTAAGACTGATGCAGATAAAGAAACTTTTAAATCTGAAGCAGGAAGATTAACTAAGTTAAGAAAGGATGCTCATGATAATTTAGAGCAGGCTATACAAGATGCTTATGCTGATGTTGATTTAGTTGTAATGGAAACCGAAGAGTATTTAACTGAAGGTAATGGTCAAACACTCAAAGAATTTGGAGATCTTTTAGCTATGCTTAAAGGTGATACATCAAGTATAGAAAAATCTATTAGTGAGATGGACGCTAAAAAAGCTAGAACTTTACAAAAACAAATAACTACACTTTACAACAGTTTATTTAAATTAGACAAATAATATGAAATATTTTAAAACATACGAAGCATATAGATATGGAGTTAATGGAGTAGGATCCCTTAAGAATTCATTAGCTGCATTAAAAAGACAAAATATTACCGGTCGTTACGTAGATCCTGAAACTTTGGCACAAGGCATCCGTAATGAATATGAAGCTATCACAGGTGAGAAATATGAAGATGAGGTTCAGATGTCAATGGATAATACTATTGCTGATATTATTGGTCATTATAAATTAGATGGACCAGATTTTATGGCTGCATGGGATAAGGTAGTTAAAGAATCAGTTAATGAAAATGAAATTAAAGTTGGGGATATTGTTTATAGAAAATTTCCAGGAGAAGATTCATCACAAACCTTTAAAGTAATTAGTATTTCTGGTAGAAAGGCCAAGTTAAAAGACAATAAGACAGGTAAACAAAACGGTATGTATCTTTCAGACCTAGTTAAAGAATCAGTTAATGAAGCTAAAGATTCAGTTCATATTAAAAAACTAACTGATACTTTTGATAAATTTAAACTACCTAAAAAATATGAGATAATGATGGACTCTCTATTTGGAGGTGGTAGTAAAATTGCAGTATTAAGAAAAAGAAATACTTATGGTGGTGGTGCTATGATAGACACTCATAGAAAAGACGGTGGTTCAAACTACGAAGGCTTTATTGAAATTCTTAGTTCAAGAAGCGGAAGACCAATTCCTGGTAAAAGTAAATTTGATAATATTGATGATGCAATGAAAGCTGCAACTAAATTTGTAGATAGTATTAAAGAATCAGTAACAGATGCTTCTAATAATTTAGAAAAGATATTTGGAACTGACCAAGAAACAATGGATATGTTTCAAGGCATTGAAGATAAAGGTACCATAAAGGATATGATAGAATTTATTGATGAATTCGGTAATGAAGAAATGTTGTCTCGTTATGGTATAAAATCATCTGCACAAGTAAAAAAGCTAGCTAAAACTATTATGAATGAATCTTATAAAGGTAACTTTACTGATTTTAAATATGATTTAGAAATGGCTATAGATAATATGGATATTTCTCCTAAGGCAATTAAATCGGTTAAGAAAAAAGGTAAAGGTTACGAAGTAAGACTATCTTCTTATATGAGTGATAAATCTACATGGGAAAAGATTGGTGATACAATCGGAGCCACACTTATATCATTTAAACCTGGTAGTATTAATATTGGAATATACGAATAAGCAATGAAAGATTGCAAATGTAAATCTTGTAAATGTAATGAATTAACCAATGAACAGGTAATTCAGCAAATGGAAGATCAAACCAAACCTTTTACCGAAGAACAATATTCAACAGATATAACCCTAAGGCATTTTGACCCAACTGCACCAGATCATTTATATAAGTGGCATGCCGATGAAGAAGATCGATTCGTAGAATCTCTTAATGAAAATGATTGGCAATTTCAATTTGATAATGAATTACCACAATTATTAGAGCCAGGTAAAATCATCCACATACCTAAAGGCTTAATCCACCGCTTAATTAAAGGCACCTCCGAACTAAGTATTTCTATAAAATCTTAACTTAAACAATTTACTTTTTTTAAGTATAATTATTATAGTAACAGTACTGCTTTCAGAATCCGCTAAATGTTGTTATAATTATTTTATAAACCAAAACTAACTATGGGAGAAATATATCCAGAAGAAGAGAATATCCAAAATGAAAATCCTAAAAGAAAAAAGGTAAATGCATTAACTGTATTAGATACCTATGGTACTAATGTTACTCAGTTGGCCTTAGAAGAAAAGCTTGATCCTGTAATAGGCAGAGAAGATGAAATACTTAGAGTAATACAAATTCTAGGTAGGAGAAGAAAAAATAATCCTGTACTTGTTGGTGAACCTGGTGTAGGTAAAACTGCAATCGTAGAAGGGTTAGCATCTAAAATTATTGAAGGCACTGTACCTGTTACATTACAAGGTAAGATTATTTATATGCTGGAATTATCTACGATAGTTGCAGGAACTAAATATCGTGGTCAATTTGAAGAAAGAATGAAAGCTATAGTAGATGAGTTAAAAGAAAATCCTCATGTGATTATTTTCATTGATGAACTTCATACTATTATGGGTGCTGGTGGATCTACTGGATCTTTGGATGCTTCTAATATTATTAAACCTGCATTGGCTCGTGGTGAAATCAGATGTATAGGCGCAACAACATTCGATGAGTTTAGAGAAAGCATCGAAGAAGACGGCGCATTAGATAGAAGATTCCAAAAGGTTGTAATTAATCCTCCTTCATTAGAAGAAACTATTGAAATCTTATCTCATATAAGATATAAGTATTCTGAATTTCATAATGTTAATTATTCTGATGAAATTATTAAAATGATTGTAAAGGTTTCAGACCAATACATGATGGATAGATTTTTTCCTGATAAGGCAGTAGATGTTTTAGATGAGGTAGGTTCATATAAACATTTAAAACATATTAAGATTCCTAAAAAGATAAAGGTATTAGAATCTAAATTAGCAGATACAGAAAAAGAAAAGAAGAAAGCAGTAAAGGAACAACAATATGAAGTTGCTGCTAGGATGAGAGATACTTGCTTATCTATGAAAAAGAAAATTGAAAAAGAGTATGCTGATTGGAAGTCCGAATTATCTGAAGTAAGAATGGAAATTACCGAGGATGATATACTTTATGTTATTTCTAAAGCAACAGGAATACCGGTAGAAAAGATTACTGATAAAGAACATAAAAACCTTTTAGGAATTAATAAACATTTATCTTCAAAGGTAATTGGGCAAGAAGAAGCTATTAATAAAATATCAATGACTATTCAACGAAACCGAGTAGGTATCAGAAAAAGGAATAGGACTATGGGTAACTTTATTTTCCTAGGGCCGACTGGTGTTGGTAAAACTCAATTAGCAAAAGAGTTAAGTTCTTATATGTTTAATTCTGATGAAGATCTTATTAGAGTGGATATGACCGAATATATGGAACCTCATTCAGTTTCAAAATTAATTGGATCGCCACCTGGTTATGTAGGTCATGAGTCTGGTGGGTTTTTAACAGAGCAGGTAAAGAGAAAGCCACACTCTGTTATATTATTTGATGAAATAGAGAAAGCTCACCCAGAGGTCTTTAATGTATTACTCCAAATGTTAGATGATGGTTACTTAACAGATTCTTTAGGTAGGTCAATTGATTTTAGAAATTGCTTAGTTATCTTAACATCAAATACTGGATCAAGAAAGGTACAAGATTTTGGAAGTGGTATAGGATTCGGTACAAAAACAGTTGCCGAAGAACAACAAGCAGAAAAAGATATTATTAATAAAGCATTAAAGAAAAAGTTTGCTCCAGAATTTTTAAACAGAATAGATGAAGTTATAGTTTTTAATTCTTTAACTAAAAATGTTGTAATGTCAATTTTAAATAAAGAATGTAAGGAGCTTGCCGAAAACTTAAAGGATGTTGGTAAATATGTTTTAAAAATAAATAAAGCTGCAAAGAACATAATTTTAGAACAAGGGTTTGATCCAAAATATGGAGCAAGGCCATTAAGAAGGTCATTGGAAAGATTAATTGAAAATCCTGTGGCTGAAATGATTCTTAAAAATGAAATTTCTGAAGGTGATGTTATAAATATAACTGCAATACAAGGAGAACTTAAAATAACCAAAGGTTAAATATGAACCATAAAAATTTAGTTTGGTGGGGTACAGCGCCTGAAAGCCGTTGGAATTGGGGGGATCAGTTGAACCCTTGGCTATTTTCTAAAATTGCTGGTATTCCTATTGAAGAGATTAATAAGATTCATTTATGGGATGGGAAGGCATCTCCCAGATATTTCATGATAGGTAGCATACTTAATTATATAAATTCTCCTAATGTAGAAGTATGGGGAACAGGATTGGAAACCAATTCACTAAACTTAAAATATCCTCCTGCTAAAGTATGTGCAGTTAGAGGTCCTCTTACTAGAAAAAAATTAATTGAGCAAGGATATGACTGCCCAGAAGTATATGGAGATCCTGCACTATTATTACCTAAATATTATACACCTAATGTTAAAAAGGAATATAAGTATGGTATCGTCCAACACTTTTTACATAAAGAAGAAACTGAATGGATATCTAAATATAAAGATGATCCTACAGTTAATATTATTGATGTAGAAAATCCATCAATTACTGGCTTCATAGATGAAATTAATAAATGTGAAATAATTTTATCAAGCGCCCTCCACGGTATTATTTGTGGAGATGCGTATGGCATACCTTCTTATCATATTAATTTTGATCCTACAGGTAATTATAATCATTTTAAATTTAATGACTATTATTGTTCTGTGAAAAGGCCTATTGTCTCTCCGCCATTAATGATTGATAAAAATGTTGACATAGAAGATATATGGCCACCATTATATAATTACTCAATAAGTATTGATTTGGATAAGTTATTAGAAGCTTGCCCATTTAAAAAATAAACCTTTTCAGTTTTAGGTATATAAAAATAAATAATATAATGAGTTCAGTAGATCAACAACAAAACGGCAATCCTCATACACAAGAGACAAGGAATACCTTTAATAAAAAAGTTGCTAAATATAGCATGCTAGGTAGAAGTAAGAAAGTTCAGTGGGGTGATAGGAGAAGATTTCGTAACATTTAAAAACAAAGAAGATGAGTAAAGCAGAAGATGCATGGCAGATCTTAAGGATCCAAGGAGAATTTACAAAAGGATTTGATACATTTAATGAATTAAAGGGGCCTTGTATTTCTGTGTTTGGTAGTGCAAGAACCTTAAGTACTAATTCTGTATATAAAGATGCAGAAAAACTAGGTAAGCTTCTTGTTGAATCCGGTTTTGGAGTTATTACTGGAGGCGGTCCTGGTATTATGGAGGCTGCTAACAAAGGTGCCCATAATGCAGGTGGAAAATCAATTGGTGTTGGTATTGAATTACCGTTCGAGGCTAGTATGAATGAATATGTAGATCTTGGAGTAGAGAATAGATATTTCTTTACTCGTAAAGTAATGTTTCTAAAATACTCACAAGGGTTTGTGATATTTCCAGGTGGAGTTGGAACACTTGATGAATTGTTTGAAGCCATTACTCTTGCACAATGTGGGCACAATGTAAAATACCCAATAGTCCTTGTAGGTAAAAAATACTGGAGTGGTTTAGTAGATTGGATGCAAGATACGTTATGGACTAATGGTGCAATAAGTGGAGATGATCTTGATTTATTTAGAGTAGTTGATACGGCAGAAGAAGCTGTAGAAAAAATTACAGATTATCATAACAAATATAAAGATAATAAAACAGAAACAAATTTTTAATATGGAAGAAGTAAGCTTAGATCATGTTGATGATGGACACGGATGGTTATGGACCGATACATTTAAAACAAATAAAAAAGATCCTAAAGGAAGGGCTTGGATAGTAGATGACTTTTATGAAGATCCTGATGCTATTAGAGAATTTGCTTTAAAGCAGTATTACACTTGTGATAGTAAAGAACACGGTGGTGTGGGTTGTAGAACACGAAAACAGTTCTTATTTGATGATGTGAAGGAACAGTTTGAAAAAATCATGGGTAAAAAGATAACTAATTGGAGAGAGACATATCAAATATGCGGTGTTTTCCAATACGGAACAGCCGGAATCCCTAATGTTTATCATGTAGATGCTCAGCAGTATGCTGCTATGGTTTTCTTAACGCCTAATGCACCATTTCAGTCAGGTACTAAAATTGTTGCTAATAAGAAAAGTAAAATTTATCATTCATCACAAAGTGATAATATATTAGATTATTTTCCTCAACAAGAAACTTTTGTAGACGGTACATTATTTGAAGATGTTGATGTATTTGGAAATGTTTATAATAGATTAGTAATTTTTGACGGTAAAGCATTACATTCAGCTTGTGATTACTTTGGTCATGATATTAATTCAGGAAGGCTTTGGCAAATGTTTTTCTTTGATGTAGAATAATGAATAAATTTATTAAGTTTTTCCTGATATGGTACAGTCAACAAATGGCTATACCTTTTTGGGTAATAGGGCACGTTCACTTACATTTTGCTACATGGCACGATGCATATGAATATAGTTTATCAATATTTCTACACTTAATGGTTGCTGTAGGCTTTTGGATAGATTGGAAACAAAATGGAATAAAAAATAAAAAGGATAATGCCAACAAAGAAAATTAGAAAAGAGCTTAAGGAAGCAAACCCGAAAGAAGTGAGCTATGCAATATTTGAAAACTACTTCTTTGGTTTGAGCGGTGCTATGATAGTTCCCTTTATTGCTTTAAGAATGGATATAGCAGTACTCATAGGTTATATGATACATTACTTTTATATTAGTAAAGTTATTAATCGGCCTAAGTATACTACATCTTTAGCAAAGTTTATCTTATTCCCAATCCCTACTGCGTTAGGTGGATTTACAGGATATAAGATAGCATATTTTGTTTCACAGTACTTAACAAACTACATACAATGATAGAAGATAAAGATTTTACAATAGACGAAAGATACCAAGAGTTACTTCAAACAATTTTAGATTTTGGTAAAGATAAGAAAGATAGGACAGGGACTGGTACAAAATCAATATTTGGATATACTATCAGATGGGATATGTCACAAGGGTTTCCTTTGTTAACCACAAAGAAAATGCCAATGAAAACAATTGCCACTGAATTGAAATGGTTTCTTAAAGGAGATACAAACATTAAATATTTAGTTGACAATGGATGTAAAGTATGGAACGGTGATGCTTATAAGAAATACTCCATGTATGCCGGTAACCTAGAGGAACCAGATTACGATGTTCATGTTGAAGACGTACAAGAAAATAGAGTAAGAATTCTGACTGAAAAAGAATTTGTTGAAAGAATCAAAACAGATGATGGGTTTGCTAAAAAGTGGGGTGAGCTAGGTCCGATTTATGGAAAGCAGTGGAGAGATTGGGATGAAACAGGAGAAGATCAAATCTTAAATTTAATTACTGAGCTCAAAGAAAATCCAGACAGTAGACGATTAATGGTTAATGCATGGAATGTTGGAGAGTTAGATCAAATGACTTTACCTCCATGCCATTACGGTTTTCAAATGTACACTAAAGAATTAAGCTTTCATGAAAGGTGGTCCTTATATTCAGATAAGCCATACGACGGTAATGGTTTAGGTATGATAAATACTTTAGACTTTATGGATGATAATGAAATACCAACCAGGTCAATTTCTTTAATGTGGAATCAAAGATCTGTTGATACATTCTTAGGACTTCCATTTAACATTGCAAGTT
>Ga0206677_10000433_pt1 | contig 39167 bp, 32 predicted proteins | sample M130m12015metaG_FD_155475 | JGI IMG/M metagenome (GOLD analysis project Ga0206677, IMG submission 155475) | Ammonia-oxidizing marine archaeal communities from Monterey Bay, California, United States - M1 30m 12015 | ecosystem: Environmental > Aquatic > Marine > Intertidal zone | place: USA...
TGGCTTGGACTCTTCAAGGGTTTTGGGTGTTTATGTGTACGCTACCTGCAGTTACTGCTTTTGCATCAGAATCAAAACCTTTAGATGTTTTTTTGATTTTGGGGGCACTGCTTTGGGTTTTTGGTTTCTTTATTGAAGTAACTGCGGATCGACAAAAATCAGCGTTTAATCAAGACCCCAAAAACCATGGAAAATTTATTTCAACAGGACTTTGGTCCTTATCAAGACATCCAAATTATGTTGGTGAGGTACTCTTGTGGACAGGAATATCACTAATCTCTTTTCCCATCCTCGAAGGGTATCAATATATGGTGCTCTTATCGCCCTTATTCACCTATCTTTTACTCACTCGAGTGAGTGGAGTAAACCTTCTTGAGGCTAATGCTGACAAAAAATGGGGAGCTACCGAAGCTTATCAAAAATACAAAGAGAATACACCGATATTTTTTCCATTTAAAAATTAGTTTCAACAAACTTTTTAAATTCACTTTTATCTGTACATTTGAATCAAATAGTATTTTAAATTACTAATCAAAAAATCATGTCAAACAGTTTTTTAAAGTCACCTACTCCAATCAATGAGCCTGTAAAGTCATATGGGTCAAACACCCCTGAGCGTTTGGCAGTTACCGCAGCATATGACAATCTTTTTTCTAAAGAAATCCATATTCCAATGAAAATAGGAGGAGAAGAAATAGATTCTTCAAAAACCAATACCATGCACCCTCCTCATGATCACAAGCACTGTTTGGGAACTTACAGTTTGGCTTCGGAAACGCATGTAGAACAGGCAATAGCAGCAGCATTAGAAGCCAGAAAAACATGGGCAATAATGTCCTTTGCGGCAAGGGCAGCCGTTTTCTTAAAAGCAGCTGAACTGATTGCAGGCCCTTATCGATACATCATCAATGCATCGACAATGATTGCACAATCCAAAACAGTGCATCAAGCAGAAATTGATGCAGCTTGTGAGTTTATTGATTTTCTTCGATTCAATGTGCGTTTTGCAGAAGAAATTTATCAAGACCAACCCACTTCCTCTGGAGGAGTTTGGAATCATGTTCACTACCGTCCCTTAGAAGGATTTATCTACGCAGTGAGTCCGTTTAATTTTACAGCAATTGCAGGAAATCTTTCAGCTGCTCCAGCACTAATGGGAAACACTATTGTATGGAAACCAAGTGATCATCAAATGTTTTCAGCAAAAATCATCATGGATGTTTTTGAAGAAGCAGGACTGCCCAAAGGAGTAATCAATATGATAAATGGAGATCCAGAAATAGTAACCAACACCGTTCTTAAAAGCCCAGATTTTGCAGGAATCCATTTTACAGGATCAACACAAATTTTTAAAAATATTTGGCAAAAAATAGGGAGTAACATTCACAACTTCAAGACCTATCCAAGAATTGTTGGAGAAACGGGGGGAAAAGATTACATCCTAGTTCACAATTCAGCTGAGGTAAAAGAGGTAGCAACAGCAATCGTTCGTGGAGCCTTTGAATTCCAAGGGCAAAAATGTTCTGCAGCTTCAAGAGTTTATCTCCCAAAGTCAAAATCAAAAGCCATTTTAGATCAAATGGTTAAAGACATAAAAACCATTACGCTTGGGTCTCCCAGAGAATTAAAAAACTTTATGACTTCCGTAATCCACAAAGGATCATTTGACCGTCTTACTGCAGCAATTGAGCAAGCAAAAAAAGATCGAGATGTTGAGGTTTTGATTGGAGGGACTTACGACGATTCAAAAGGATATTTTATCAACCCTACAGTTTTGGTAACCACAAACCCCAAGTATGACACTATGGAACGTGAATTATTTGGCCCTGTGGTAACGGTTTATGTGTATGAAGACAACCAATGGGGGGACACCCTCAAATTGGTTGATTCCACCTCTGAATACGCACTTACAGGCGCCATAATGGTAAAGGATCGTTTGCTAATAGAAGAAGCACGTTTGGCTCTAGAAAATAGTGCTGGAAACTTTTACATTAATGACAAGCCAAGTGGAGCAGTTGTTGGGCAACAACCCTTCGGAGGTGCCCGCGGATCGGGAACAAATGACAAAGCTGGATCAAGACAAAATCTTTTGCGTTGGGTATCCCCACAATTGGTAAAAGAAACTCTAAATCCACCAATAGATTACCGATATCCCTACATGGATGAATAGTATTTTTGAAAATACTCGAATCGCTTTTGCATCAAAAACTGATTTAGAACTCAGAAAAAGCTATTGGCTTTTCAGATTAATAGGATCTCCTTTGTTAAACAAGATAGGAACACTATCAGTTCAAATTTTACTTAAATTAAGAGCTCCAATAGAAGGTCTAATCCGTACAACTATGTTCAATCATTTTTGTGTGGGAACTACCATAGAAGAATCTCAAATAGTTGTAAAAAAATTAAAAAAAATCAATGTTGATTCCTGCTTAAATTATTCGATAGAGGGGGTCAAATCGGAAATTGGTTTTGAGAAAAGTCTGGATCAAATTCTTAAAATAATTGCAATTTCTGACCCCAATTTGGGAACTCCTTTTGTAGTGTTAAAACCAACTGGTTTTGGTGCAATTTCGCTCTTCAAAAAAGTAAGTGAAAACATTGAGCTTTCAACAGAAGAAAAGGAAGCTTGGGTACGGATAAGAAAAAGGTTTGATAGCTGTTGTGAAAAAGCAGTAAAACGAAATTTAAAAATCCTTGTAGATGCAGAGGAGAGCTGGATTCAACCAGCTTTAGATGAATTGGTTGAAGATTTGATGGAAACCTACAACAAAAACAACATCGTTGTTTACTCAACCATTCAAATGTATCTCTCAAATCGATTACTCTATTTGAAATCACTCCTCAAAAAAGCCAAAAAAGCAGGGTATCAACTAGGAGTTAAACTCGTCAGAGGAGCCTACATTGAAAAAGAAACTGCTTACGCTCAAATCAACCAATTACCTAACCCAGTTTGTCCTTCAAAAGAAGCAACAGACAAAAACTTTGATGATGCACTGAATTTATTGTTAAAAAACATAGCTGATGTCGCTGTTTTTGTTGGAAGTCACAATGAAGAAAGCACCCTAAAAGCAGTTGATCAAATGCAAGTTCAGGACATTGCTAAAGATCATCCCAGAATATGCTTTGCCCACCTTTTTGGAATGAGTGATAATATTTCGTTTAACTTAGCTGCTCAAGGATACAATGTTGTAAAATATTTACCTTATGGTCCCATAAAAAGGGTAGTTCCCTATCTAATTCGAAGAGCCAAAGAAAACACATCTATTGCAAATCAAACGTCAAGAGAAATGGAACTCATACAAAACGAGATTAAAAGAAGAAAACAAACTCAAAAGTAATTATGAAACCCATTACCATCATAAAAAACCGTTCCGATATTGGTGCAGGAACGAGAGGATCTGATTTAGGTATTGATGCTATTGAAATAGCAGCAATCAATCAACATAATGGCTTTTTTAACGAGCACCCTTTTGTAGATGTTCCTTCACATAACGAAACGATTTACAATAAAAAATTCTTTGAAATAAAACATCGACTTGGCTTTGTTTTGGAACAATGTCAACGGGTATGCAATTCAGTCAGTGAAATTTTAAAACAAAATCAATTTCCACTCATTCTTTCTGGTGATCATTCCTCAGCTTTTGGATCTCTGGCTGGGATACAAAAAGCGTATCCCAACAAAACAATAGGAGTTTTATGGATTGATGCACATGCCGATCTTCATACTCCTCTGAGTACACCCTCAGGGAATGTACATGGAATGCCCCTTGCAGCTGCTCTCGGTTTTAACAACGAAAATCTAGCTGTCAATAAAACGAATCAAGAAACTCTAACCCTTTGGGAAAACCTAAAAAAAGTAGGTGGAGACCCACCCAAAGTTTTACCAAAACATCTTGTGTATTTTGGAGTACGAAATACGGAAGAACCCGAAGACAAGGTCATAAAACAAAACAACATTAAAAACTATCCCGTTCACGAAATTCGCCATCGTGGATTAGAACGTTGTGTAAACGAAACATTAGAACGTCTCAGCGATGTGGATATGATTTACATTTCTTTTGATGTAGACAGTATGGATTGTGATTTGATTTCAAAAGGAACAGGAACACCAGTTTCCAAGGGTTTTGACATCGATGAAGTTGTAGCGATTATTGATCGAATTATGGAATCAAAAAAAGTTGTCAGTCTCGAAGTAACCGAGGTAAATCCACTTTTGGACAACAAAGGAAATCGAATGGCAGAAGCTGCATTTGAAGTCATTCAAAGACTTTTTCAAAAAAAGTAATCCAGCGGTAACATATTTTACCCTCCAAAAAAACTTACCTTGCACTCTATTTAATTTAGCTCATTAATTATGGATTATGAAATTGGAGATCAAGTAGTACTAACCATCCAGCGTGCAACTGACCTAGGATATGTAGTATTGATCGACGAAGAATTTGAAGGACTTTTGTTTCGCAACGAAGTTTTCCAGCCATTGGGAAGAAATAGGGAACTAAAAGGGTACATCAAAAACATTCGTGAAGATGGAAAAATTGATGTATCCCTTCGTCCACAAGGTTTTTTAAATGTAATAGATTTGGATTGTGATGCTGTTATGGACGCTCTAAAAGATCAAGGTCATCTGATGCTAACAGATAAAAGTTCACCCCTAGCCATCAAAAACCAACTCAACATGAGTAAAAAGGCATTTAAAAGAGCTCTGGGGTTTTTGTACAAACGCAAACTAATCCGATTATTAGACGACCGAATTGAGTTAATTTAAGAGCGAATATTTAATAAAGATCACTTGTTGTCACAGGGCCACAAAGTTGTTGTATCTTAGCAAACGAATGAGCGAAATAAAAGCTCACCCTATGAAATTTAACGACCTCGGCCTAGAGCCATCGCTTTTAAAAGCAATACAAGAAAAAGGTTATTCAGAGCCTTCTCCAATACAAGAAAAAGCAATCCCAGTAATTTTAAAAAGAAAAGATGTTTTGGCTTCTGCCCAAACAGGAACCGGAAAAACAGCAGGATTTACCCTTCCATTATTACAATTATTGTCCCAAAAAAATTCAAGGAGACACCGAAAAGTTCGCGCCCTGGTATTGACACCAACTCGTGAATTGGCAGCACAAATTTATGATAACGTAAAAGAGTACAGTACCCATATTGATATTTTGTCCACTGTAATTTTTGGAGGAGTCAATCAAAAACCACAAATTACAACCCTACGCAAGGGAGTAGATGTTTTGATAGCAACCCCCGGGCGTTTGTTAGATTTACACAGTCAAAAAGTACTGTCCCTACAACATGTAGAAATTTTGGTACTCGATGAAGCCGACCGTATGCTTGACATGGGTTTTCAGCGCGACATCAATAAAATAATGAATTTGTTACCTAAAAGGAGACAGAATCTTTTGTTTTCAGCAACTTTTTCAAAAGAAATTAAAGACCTTGCTCAAGGAATTTTGTACCAACCCGTATGGGTAGAAGCAACCCCAGAAAACACTACAGTAGAGGCAATAGTTCAGAGAGTTTACAAGGTAGATAAAGATAGAAAAGCGGAATTGATCATAAAGTTGATTAAGGAAGGAAATTGGTCACAAGTATTGGTTTTTACACGTACCAAACACGGAGCAAACAATTTGGTAAAAAAAATGTTGAAAGCCGATATTGCAGCAGCTGCAATTCATGGAAACAAAAGTCAAGGTGCTCGCACCAAGGCTTTAGCTGGATTTAAAGACGGCTCGGTTGAAATATTAGTTGCAACTGATATTGCTGCTCGAGGTCTTGATATTCCACTATTGCCTCATGTTATTAATTTTGAACTTCCAAACGTCCCCGAAGATTACGTCCATCGTATCGGAAGAACAGGTAGAGCAGGAGCAAAGGGAGAAGCAATTTCACTTGTGTGCATTGACGAAAAAGCCTATCTTAAAGACATTGAAAAACTCACAGGCCTAAGCATCCCATCAGAATTCAAGCTAGGTTTTGAACCCGACCCAAACATAAAACCCGAACCTCCAAAACAAAAGGGAGGGAGAAATCGACAAAGGAATTATAATCGCTCTGGAAACTCAAATGGATCCAAGAACACAAAACGTTCTGGAGGCTCTAGAAACAGAAACAATCGCCGTTAAGTAAGACCAGCAGCTCTTTTGATAAAGGTCTGGTAACGTCGATAAATCCCTCTTGTTTTTGCATTCCGCGCATATTTACAACGAAACAATTCATGAATAATCAGGTGTTGCGCATCAGAAGCTCTGTTGATGGCTTCATAAGTTTGGGCATCATCCCAATCAAAATCAAGTTCACCCGTATCTTTATCATAGAATCCAATGATCTCGGTTTCCATATCATACTGAATAGATACGCGGCGTTTCATAAATGTTAATTACTTTATTTTTAGCACCAGTTTCCCCAGTTTATCACCATTGAACAAACGGTAAAAAGTTTCTCTAAAGTTTTCAATCCCTTCGTAAACGTCTTCTTTTGCTTTGAGTTTTCCTTCATCAATCCACTGCGCCATTTCTTTCATTGCATCACGGTATTTTGGAGCATAATCCATAACAACCATTCCTTTCATAGAACCCCTGTTAACTAAAAGAGACATGTAGTTTTTTGGTCCTTGTACAGCAGTTGTATTGTTGTATTGTGAAATGGCTCCACAGATTACAATACGTGCATTTTTTCGGATAAAAATTAAAGCTGCATCGAGGATATCACCTCCAACATTATCGAAATAAACATCAATCCCTTTGGGGCAATGTTGTTTTATTCCTGAGATTACATTTTCATTTTTGTAGTCTATGGCACCGTCAAAACCGAGTTCTTCGGTCATGTAAGTACATTTTTCGGGACCTCCTGCAATACCAATCACACGACAGCCTTTGATTTTTGCAATCTGACCTACAACAGAACCAACTGCTCCTGCTCCTCCCGAAACCAATACCACATCACCTTCTTTGATTTCGCCAACTTCCAGAATTCCAAAGTATGCTGTCATTCCGGGCATTCCCAAAACACCCAAATACCGAGTGATATCTGCCCAATTTGGATCGACTTGAACAAATCCATTCCCGTCTCCTACATAATACTGTTGTACTCCACCCCAGCCACTTACATAATCTCCGACTTTGAATTTGGTATCTCCTTTTGTCTCAATAACTTTCCCTACACTCCCGGCTCTCATTACTTCTCCAATTTCTACTGGAGGAATGTAAGAACGACTGTCGTTCATCCACCCCCGCATTGCTGGGTCAAGCGAAATATGACTTTGTTCAACGAGAATTTCACCATCCTTGAGTGGAGCTACAGTATCTTCTACAAAGCTCCAGGTTGATTCGTTTGGCATTCCTTTGGGACGTTGGGATAAAAGTTGTTTTTTATTGATCATAATTTTTTTTTAAACTGATCTAAGATAATCCGAATTCTTTTGTATTTGAACTTATTGGTTAAAAGTTTTTCATACCAACTACAGCATCCAAAAGATGAGCAGCTAATCGAGCAGTGGTGTCATCTCGGTCAAATTTTGGATTCAATTCGGCTAAATCCATAGCAACAATTTTTTGGGTTTGGAAAAGGTGTTCTAAAAGATCAAAGACAAAAGATGGAGAAAATCCTAGCGGAGAAGAGGCACTAACCCCCGGAGCATAGGCGGAAGAAAAACCGTCTAAATCAATAGTTACATAAAGGTAGTCGTGCTGCTGAATGAATGCATCTAGTTGATTTTTGACTTCCATTATCGAACTAGGCTCACAAACATTATTCAACAGGTAGTTTACCCCTTTCTGTTTAGCAATTTCAAATAATTGAGGGCTGTTTGCAGCAGTTTGGATACCTAAGACAAAATAGGCCACACTGTTTTTATATTCGTTAAGAATTTGATAGAATGGAGTGCCTGAATTGGGCTGTTCTTTTGAAGGGCGTAAATCAAAATGCGCATCGAAGTTGATGATTCCTATGGAATGAATTCCTCTTTTTTGGATGGCTCGTTCAATTCCCATAAAATGTCCAAAGGCAACATCGTGTCCTCCACCCAATACGATTGGAAAAATATTTTGTGAGAGCAACTGTTCTGTAACCCGAGCAAGTGCAGCTTGACAGCTTTCCATATCCTCTTCAACAGGGATAATATTCCCAAAGTCTATTATTCTTTTCGGAGGATGATTGAAGGCAAAACGGCTCAGTTGTTTTCGAATAGCCTCCGGCCCATTTTTAGCGCCAACCCTCCCTTGGTTTCGTCTTACTCCCTCATCACAAGCATATCCGATGATTGCAAAATGGGGCTTTTCAACTGCGGTTAAATCGTTTTGTAAATTGTGGCATTCGATCTGTTGACACCAATACTGAACATTGAGTTCTAAAGCAGATGCACGACCTTTCCACAGTTCTTGCTTGGGAGGGACATAGTTTAGCTCATAGATGTTCAGATCAATCGCATCCATATTTATTTATTTAGTGCTTTACCGTTTACATAAACTTTTTCAATCAAGTTTGACCCAAAGGAATACGGGAGTGCAGTTAGCGATTGAATGGGTTTTGTCAAAATTAAGTTAGCCTTTTTACCTAAAGTTATTGATCCAACCTCCTGTTCTACACCCATTGCAAAAGCTCCATTGATTGTTGCGGCATTGATGACTTCTTGAGGTGTCATTTTCATTTTTACGCATGCTGTTGAAACAACAAAATTCATGTTTCCAGAGGGAGCAGATCCGGGGTTGTAATCCGAAGCCAAAGCCAGAGGAAGTCCAGCATCTAATATTTTTCGTGCTGGGGTGTATGGTATTCCCAGAAAAAAGGAACAGCCAGGTAAAGCAACCGGAATGGTTTTACTTCCTGCCAAAACAGCTAAATCCTCATCACAAATAAGTTCAAGGTGATCTACCGAAAGGGCTTTGAAACGAACCCCAACGGCAACTCCTCCTATTGCGTTAAATTGGTTTACATGAATTTTAGGTTTTAGACCATAAGGTTGTGCAGTTTTTAAAACATAGGCGGTATCTTCAGAGGTAAAATAACCCTTTTCACAAAAAACATCAATAGCAGTAGCTAAATTTTCCGCTTGAATAATGGGTAAGGTTTCTTCTAACATTGTTTTGAGAAACAACTTCTTCTTGTTTTCATAGGCTTTTGGAACCGCATGAGCCGCCAAAAAAGTAGCTCGGATAGGAATGGAATATTCTTTCTGTAAACGCTTGATTACGCGTAACATTTTTAATTCCGACTTAGGTGTTAAGCCATAACCCGATTTAATTTCAATAGCTCCTGTACCCAGACGCATTACATCTTCAAGTCTTACTTTACTTTGGAGGTACAAATCTTCTAGAGATGTGTTTTCTAAAACCTTTGCTGAATTTAAGATTCCACCTCCTTTTTCGGCGATTTCTTGGTAACTAAGTCCGTTGATCCGATCCTCAAATTCTCTTTCTCGATTTCCTGCATAAACCAAATGTGTGTGTGAATCGCACCAAGAGGGTAAGATCATTTTTCCTGTTGCATCTACAATTTCATCAACTTCAAATTCAGGACAATCGGTCATTGGGCCGAAGCTTGCAATCACCCCTTTTTTTATGAGTAAATAAGCATTCTGAATACTGGGTAAAGTTTTCATTGCTTTCCCCGAAACAAAAACCTCAGTTTTTTCACGAACCTGAATTAACTCCTTGATATTTTTAAAAAGTATCTGCATTTAAAAAAGTTCATTTATGATAGAATCTTCTACCAGATTAGGTAAAGTAACTTTTAGATTGGGAGTTCGTTTCATTTCTCTTTTGATTGCAAAAACAGCCTCTTTGTTTCTAGCCCAACTTCGGCGAGCAACTCCATTGTTGACATCATAAAACAGCATGTTTTTTAACCGTTCAGATGCTTCATTACTACCGTCCAGTAACATTCCAAAACCACCGTTGATAACTTCACCCCAACCAACACCACCTCCATTGTGTATTGATACCCAAGTCGCACCTCTGAAACCGTCTCCTATCACATTGTGAATTGCCATATCTGCAGTAAACTTACTGCCGTCGTAAATGTTTGAAGTTTCTCGATAAGGAGAATCTGTTCCACTTACATCATGATGATCTCTACCCAAAACGATTGGGCCGATTTCATTTCTGGCAATGGAGGCATTGAATGCCCGGGCTATTTTTATCCGCCCTTCTGAATCTGCATACAAGATACGAGCTTGAGAACCAACAACTAACTTATTATTTTTTGCATCCTTAATCCATCTAATGTTGTCTTGGATTTGTAGTTTAATTTCGGGAGGGGCTGTTTTTTCAATTTCTTGCATCACTTCAAGAGCAATGGAATCTGTTTTATCCAAATCTTCTGGTTTACCCGATACACAAACCCATCGGAATGGACCAAAACCGTAGTCAAAACACAGAGGGCCTAGAATATCTTGAACATAAGATGGATACTTAAAATCGACTTTATTTACTGCCATTACCGATGCTCCAGCTCGAGACGCCTCAAGTAAAAAAGCATTTCCATAATCAAAAAAATAAGTGCCTTTTTCGGTGTGTTTTTGAACAGCAGCAGCATGACGCTTTAGGGACTTCTGCACGTATTTTTTAAACAACTCTGGATTCTGACGAAGCATTTGATTGGATTCCTCATAAGTCAGTCCAACAGGGTAGTAGCCACCCGTCCACGGAATGTGAAGCGAGGTTTGGTCCGATCCTAATTGAACGTGAATGTTTTCATGGTCAAAGCATTCCCAAACGTCCACAACATTTCCGATGAATGCTATTGAAACAATTTCATTGTTTTTTTGTGCTGTTTTGATGCGTTTGACTAAAGACGGTAAGTCGAAAATCAATTCATCTACCCAACCTTGTTCGTGTCTTTTGATTGCCGCTTTAGGGTTTATTTCTGCGCAGACCGTGATACATCCACAAATATTCCCTGCTTTGGGTTGTGCGCCACTCATCCCTCCCAAACCAGCAGTCAGGAAAATCTTCCCGGCAACAGTTTCTTTGGGACTCAAAATCATTCGAAAGGCATTTAAAAGGGTAATAGTAGTACCATGAACAATCCCTTGCGGACCAATGTACATAAATGAACCTGCAGTCATTTGACCGTATTGAGTAACTCCCAAGGCATTTAATTTTTCCCAAGAGTTTGGTTTTGAATAATTGGGGATCATCAACCCGTTGGTAACCACAACTCGAGGAGCTTCTTTTGAGGAAGGAAATAAACCCATAGGGTGACCGGAGTAGAGGTGCAGGGTTTGTTGGTCTGTCATTTGAGCCAAATATTGCATGGTAATTAGGTACTGTGCCCAATTTTGAAAAACAGCACCATTACCTCCATAAGTGATTAATTCTTCTGGATGTTGAGCAACCTCTGGATTAAGGTTGTTTTGAATCATTAGCATAATTCCTGCAGCCTGAATAGATTGAGCAGGATATTCTGAAATGGGACGTGCAAAAATAGCATAAGAAGGCTTGAACCGGAACATGTAAATTCTGCCATAGTCCAAAAGTTCTGTTGCAAATTCTTCACCCAAAACAGAATGCCAATGTTTGGGGAAATAACGCAAGGCATTTCGAATTGCCAATTGCTTTTCTTCTTTAGACAAACTGTCTTTTCTTTTAGGTGCTCGATTAATATTTTTTGGGGCGATGTATTGCGGGGGCAATTTGTCTGGGATCCCCTGAAGAATTTGAGCCTCAAATGCAGTTGTTTTTGGAGTCATTTTTTTACTGTAAAAGATTGATTAGTTACCATTTTTATCATCGAATGGATGTCATTTTTTAGCAGTCGATCTTCTTCTAGTTTTCGAACTTTTGAACGAATGAGGCGATGGTTTTTTTCGATTATTGCAGAGCATTTGTGGGAACCTCGAAATTCTAAAGCTTGTGCAGCATACATCAATTCTACAGCGAGGATTTTTTCTAGATTACCCAAAATCTGATTGAATTTTCGTCCCGAAATACTTCCCATAGAAACATGATCTTCTTGACCCAAAGAGGTGGGTACACTATCAGCAGAGGGAGGAAAACAAAGCGATTTGTTTTCGGTAACCAGTGCTGCGGTTGTGTATTGAGGAATCATAAACCCAGAATTCACTCCCCCTTTTTCAGTGAGTAATCGGGGCAATCCATATTTACCTTCTAGTAAAAGATAACAGCGGCGATCAGAAATATTTCCCAGTTCCGATGCAGCAATAGATGCATAATCCAATGCTATTGCCAAGGGTTGCCCGTGAAAGTTACCGCCCGAAATAATTTCGTTTTCACTTAAAATTATGGGGTTGTCGGTTACCGCATTGAGTTCAACAGTTACCAGATCTTTGAGATGATAAAAAGCATTTCGTGAGGCTCCATGAACTTGTGGAATGCATCGAATTGAATACGGGTCTTGCACACGATCACAATCTTTATGGGCATTTAAATTTTCAGAATCCTTGAGAAGTAAGCGCATTCGTTTGGCAACTTTTTGTGATCCTTTAAAAGGGCGTATTTTATGTAATGCACTCTTAAACGGAGCAGCACTCCCTTGGAAGCCCTCAAGGCTCATGGCTCCTGCAACATCAGCTAAATCGAGCAAGTAATTCATCTTCTCTAAACCAATTAAAGCATGTGCAAGTATGAATTGAGTCCCGTTGATTAATGCTAAACCCTCTTTTGCCTCAAGAACAATTGGTTTTAGATTGTGATCAGATAAAACTTTTTTGGCAGCAACAATTTTGTCGTTTACCCAAAATTCTCCCTCTCCAATAAGCGGTAAGAAAAGATGAGATAAAGGTGCTAAGTCACCAGATGCACCAACAGAACCTTGCTCAGGAACTACTGGGAGTAAATCATTTTCAATACAAAACAAAATTCGTTCGATCACTTTTAGGCGTATTCCAGAGTATCCTAGACACAATGCATGAACCTTACAAATCATCATGATTTTTGAAAGCTTTTTATCAATGGGTTTACCGACTCCTACCGCATGAGTAATCAACAAATTTCGTTGGAGTGTGTTGGTTTGTTTTGCAGAAATAAGAGTATCGCATAATGGACCAAACCCAGTATTGATCCCGTAAACAGCTTTTTTAGAGTGAACGATATTTTGAACAATTTCATTGCTTTTTTGGATTCTGGCGATTACCTCAGGGAGTAAGATTCCTGCCCGGGTTCCCTCCGTCAATTGCATTACTTTTTTTAATGTCAATTTTTCTAATCCAAAATTAAAATTCATTCAGTACAGGATTTTAACCTAAAATTACACTTATATTTAATACCTAATAAGACCATATAAGCATAAGATTAATAATCATGAATTATCAATTAAGTTATCGACACTTACAGTTTTTTTTGGCTGTAGCAGAAGAGCTTCATTTTCGAAAAGCAGCAGAGCGCTTATTCATATCCCAGCCGGGATTGAGTAAACAGATCAAAGAATTGGAAAATCAATTGGGTGTTGAACTTTTCGACAGACATACACGAAAAGTAGTTTTGACTCCTCCAGGAGCATATCTCAAGGGAGAAATGACCCATTATTTTAGAAAATTGGATCAGATTATTGAACACACAAAGTTGATTGATCAGGGGAAACAAGGAAATTTGAAATTAGGATATGTGGGATCTGCTATGCAAAAGATCATCCCAGACCTTTTGCTCTCCTTTCGAAAGATGCATCCCAAGATACTCTTCAATTTAAGAGAAATGGACAATCAAAAGCAAATAGAGGGTTTATTGGTTCAAGAGCTGGACTTAGCATTTGTACGCCTAGAAAATATTCCACGAGGACTAGAGTTTAGAGCCGTATTGAGGGAACCTTTTTGCCTCGTTTTACCTCAGGACCACCCTTTGGATCAAAGTAATTTTAAGAGCTTGGCGCAGCTCAAAGACGAACCTTTTATTTTGTTCGATCAAAAGTACAGTCCTTCCTATTATCAAACAGTTCTTCAGCTTTTTAAAGACAGTGGTTTTTCTCCAATAGTATCTCACAATACGATTCATTCAAATACAATTTACAAATTGGTAACTCATCATTTAGGGATTTCTATCGTTCCAAAATCTTTACAAATGAATTCTGCAAAAGGGGTAAAATTTATCGAATTGGATCAGCTTCCACAACGTACTGTTCTATCCGCTGTTTGGAACAGCAACAATCGAAATCCCGCTTTGGTCAACATCATTGAGTTGCTTGATTCCGAAAAAACTCAGCTTTTTGATGATGTCATGAAGTAAAGAAAATTCATAAAAAAGACATTATGTCATTAATAAACAGCTACATAGCCGCCAAAATGACACAAAACAACTGTGGTACATCCTTTGATTTCTTTGAATGTAAATTCTAATCAATACCCACTTTATGAATTACAATAAATACACATTGAAATCCCAGGAAGCGCTCCAAAAAGCGCAACAAGTATGTCTTGAATTGGAACATCAGCAAATTCAAAATGCACATATCCTGAAAGGAATATCAGAAATTGATCAAAATGTTTTACCCTACATTCTCAAAAAAGCCGGTGTTGATGTTCAGCCTTTCAATCAAAAACTAGGAAAGATCTTGCAAAGTTTTGTAAGAGTTCAAGGTGGAACGATAAGCTTATCGTTAGATGCTCAAAAGACACTAAATGGTGCAGAATTAACTGCAAATAAAATGAAGGATGAATTCATATCAATTGAGCATTTGATCTTATCGATTATTGAGGCCAAAGACAGTGCTTCACAATTGTTAAAAGATTTTGGATTAACCCAAAAAGGCTTAAAAGACATCATCAAAGAATTACGAAAGGGCACAAAAGTAACTTCACCAACACAGGAAGACACCTACAATGCTCTTGATAAATATGCAAGAAATTTAAATCGATTGGCATTAGATGAAAAGCTAGATCCTGTTATTGGAAGAGATGTAGAAATCCGAAGAATATTACAAATTCTATCCAGGCGTAATAAAAATAATCCCATTTTGATAGGTGAACCGGGAACTGGAAAAACTGCAATAGCAGAGGGCTTAGCCAATCGATTAGTTAAAGAGGACATTCCAGAAAATTTAAAAGACAAAATAATTTATTCCTTGGATATTAGTTCTTTAATTGCCGGAGCAAAGTACAAAGGTGAGTTTGAAGAACGTTTAAAATCAGTAGTAAAAGAGGTAATAAACGGGGCTGGGAGAATAGTTTTATTCATTGATGAAATTCACACTTTGGTGGGAGCTGGAGGTGGAGAGGGTGCAATGGATGCCGCAAATATTTTGAAACCAGCTTTGGCTCGTGGAGAACTTCGGGTTATTGGAGCTACAACTTTGGATGAATACCAAAAGTATTTTGAAAAAGACAAAGCGCTGGAACGTCGTTTTCAAAAAGTCATGGTAGATGAACCGGATAAGGAAAGTTCCATATCAATTCTCAGAGGGATAAAAGGAAAATATGAAAGCCATCACAAAGTAAGGATCAAAGACAGTGCTATTATTTCAGCTGTTGAACTTTCTCAACGTTACATTTCAGATCGATTTTTACCCGATAAAGCAATTGATTTGATTGATGAAGCTTCCTCAAAGTTAAGAATGGAAATAAACTCGAAACCAGAAGAGCTGGATGTTTATGATCGAAAAATCATGCAAAGTGAAATTGAATTGGAAGCTATTAAGCGAGAAAACGATAAAGATAAAATTGCTGTCCTCAAAAAAGAACTCGCTGATTTAAAAGAAAATCGTAAAAGTATTTTTGCTCAGTGGAAATTAGAAAAAGAGTTGGTAGATTCAATTCAAAAAGTAAAAACCAATATTGAGCAATTCAAAAGCGCAGCAGATAAAGCTGAACGTGAAGGTAATTTTGGTTTAGTAGCTGAATTGCGTTACGGCAAAATTCAAAAAGAACATGAACTGCTGGATGAATTGCAAAAAAAATTAATAGAAAATCAAGAAAATGCACTGATAAAAGAAGAGGTGGACTCAGAGGATATTGCTGAGGTTGTTGCCAAATGGACGGGTATTCCTGTTTCCAAAATGCTTCAAAGTGATCGATTAAAATTATTGAAATTAGAGGAAGAGCTTCACAAAAGGGTAATTGGACAAAACGAGGCCATTGGTGTTGTTGCTGATGCTGTTCGAAGAAGTCGAGCAGATTTGCAGGATAGCCAAAAACCTATTGGAACTTTCTTGTTTTTGGGGACTACGGGGGTTGGTAAAACAGAGCTAGCAAAAACACTAGCAGAATTTTTATTTAACGATGAAGGAGCAATGACCCGAATCGACATGAGTGAATATCAAGAAAAACATGCTGTCAGTCGTTTGGTTGGAGCTCCTCCCGGATATGTTGGTTATGAAGAGGGTGGGCAACTTACCGAGGCCGTTAGGAGAAAACCATATTCTGTTGTTCTATTGGATGAAATAGAAAAAGCACATCCAGATACGTTCAATATCTTGTTGCAAGTACTCGATGAAGGAAGATTGACCGATAACAAAGGGAGGGTTGCAGATTTCAGGAATACCATAATCATCATGACCTCCAATATGGGAGCTCACATCATTCAGGAGAATCTTGGTAAGATCGATAACAAAAGCCAATCAACGGTTTTAGAAAACACAAAATTGGAGGTTCTCAACTTATTGAAGCAAACAATAAGACATGAGTTTTTGAATAGAATTGATGAGATTGTAATGTTTACTCCTTTAAGCCAAGATGAGGTTCGACAAATAGTTAACCATCAATTAAAAAAACTGATTGAACTTCTGGAAAAAAAGAATATTCGTTTAGAATTTAATGATGGTGTAATTGACCATTTGGCAGCACTTGGTTATGAACCTCAATTTGGAGCACGACCCATAAAAAGATTAATTCAACGTAAAATATTGAATGAGCTTTCTAAGAAAATTCTATCGGGAGAACTTGTAGCTAATGATTCAATTAGCATCGATTTTGAGAATAATGAATTGAGTTTTAAAAATTAATAATTCTTAATCTCGGTAATTTAGAGCAGGATCTCGATCTCCCAAAAGGGGAATGTATTTAAAATCTTTCCCTCGTTTTTGGAGAAATTCAGCATGAGCTTTTTCTATTATTTTTGGATTATCGATCAATTTAAATGCCGTTAGAGCCAAGGTTTTAGCCGCTACGATCATGCCTTTATTTCCGATGGAAGTTCCTCCACTAGCAACTGCTTGCCAGCTGTGAGCTGGGGTGCCGGGCACCCAAGTAGCTGCAACCATTCCTGCGGTAGGCACCATAAAACTTACATCTCCAACATCGGTTGATCCCATAGGTAAAGCATTGGAATCGTAGGGTTCTACGCCATTTACATATTTCATGTTTAGTGGTTTCCCCAGGGTTTTGGATATTTTTTCCGCAAATTCTTTTTCTTCATTATTGTAGTTAAAACCATTAATTTCTGTAAGGCTGTTGTGCATCAATTTTTGTAAAACCTCATTGGGCAATAGTTCATGTGTTCCTCCAATCATTTCAAAATCCATGCTTGTTCCAGTTCCAAGAGCTGCACCTTTGGCTGTATTTACAATCCGATCAAATATTTTAATAACCACATCTCTTTGTTCGTGGCGTGCATAGTAATACACTTCGGCAAAATCTGGAACCACATTTGGAGCTTCTCCTCCACGAGTAATTACATAATGTATTCGGGCACTCGAAGGAATGTGTTCTCGCATCATGTTGACCATAAAATTCATAGATTCTACAGCATCGAGTGCTGATCTTCCTTGTTCGGGAGCCGCTGCCGCATGAGCGGACACACCATAAAACCGAAACTTAGCTGATTTGTTTGCCAGTGCTGCTCCTGGATTCGCGGCATTTTTACTGTTGGGATGCCAGTGTAGGGCTACATCTGCATTGTCAAAAAGACCGGCACGAGTCATGTACACTTTTCCTGAACCTCCCTCTTCTGCTGGGCATCCAAAGAATTTTACTGTTCCTGGTTTTCCGGTTTTCTCCAAATAATCTTTAATGGCAATTGCCGCAGCTGCTGATGCTGTTCCAAATAAATGATGGCCGCATCCGTGACCTGCTCTTGTGTTGTTTGATATTTTGTAAGGGACATTTTTTTGAGATAAACCGGGTAAGGCATCATATTCTCCTAAGATTGCTATTACAGGGCCACTGGTTCCAAAAGTTGCAGAGAAAGCCGTTGGGATTCCAGCAACTCCTTTTTTAAACGTAAAGCCTTCGTCTGCCAAAGTTTTTTTGAGAAGTGCGCTGCTTTGTTTTTCCTGATAACCCATTTCGGCGTAGTTCCATATGGTTTGTGCTATTTCAGAATATTTTGACGACTTAGAATCGATGCCTTCCATAAAAGTTATGTAATTGGTTTGAGCCTGAAGACTTAGCATCAAAAAACTGCATAGGATAAGTTGAATATTTTTCATAGCATAAAATTTGAATCTGATTTGTGCTTTCAAGATAGAAAAAATACGATCAATTACAATCGCGTTCTTTTTTCATTATCTTGAACCAAAAACAGATCAAAATGGATATCAAAACCTGGTTTGCAAAAGGAGTTGTTCTTTATTCTGAAAATACTTCTATCTTTTTTGTTCGGGAAGGAAAAGGAGTTCCACTTCTTTGTATTCACGGGTTTCCAACCTCTTCTTGGGATTTTGCTTCAGTTTTCCTAGAATTGTCCAGTAAATTCGATTGTATTGTTCCTGATCTACCGGGTTTAGGAATTTCTAAAGACGATTTAAACTCGGATATCATTATGAAGCAAGCTGATGCAATTGAATTATTGATGGATGATCTACAAGTTGATCAAGCACATATTTTTGCTCATGATATTGGGGACACTGTAGCTCAAGAATTATTGGCACGGATGAATGATAAAAACACCAAGACTGAGTGGTTGTCTGCAGTTTTTATGAATGGGGGGATGTTTCCAGAGGCAAATACTCCTCGACCCATACAGAAGCTTTTGGCTTCTTTTTTAGGACCATTTCTTGGACGTTTTCTGTCGAAACGAACTTTTGACAAAACCATGCGGGATATTTTCAGTAAGAAAAACCCACCTTCCCCAGAATTTTTGGAATCTTCATGGGCACTACTTGAAGAAAATGATGGTCGTAAAATGATTCCGCTATTACTACAATATTTGAAAGAAAGATGGACTCATTTGGACCGATGGAGAGATCCCCTAAAGAATCCTAAAATCCCAATGGCAATGATCAATGGAATTGAAGATCCAATTTCTGGAAAACCTACAGCCGATTTTTTCCAGAGGCTACAGCCTCAATCCATGACCATTTTCCTCCAAAATACTGGACATTACCCTCACATCGAAACTCCAAAAGAAGTACTAAAAGCATTTTTTAAATTTCATGATTCACTCTAAACCTTAGCTATGATGAACCGAATAATTTTTTTAATCTCCTTGTTTTTAATTACATCTTGTAATTCAACACAAAAAAACCAACTTCCTGTGCAGCAAAAAAAACTCCAACATATTGTATTGATAAAATACAAGGAAACTACAACTCCCCAAGAATTGAAAGCCATTGAGAGAGCAGCTTACACGCTTAAAGAAATCGCTGGAGTAAAGAATCTTAACTATTCAGAAAATGTTTCTCCAGAGGGACTTAACAAGGGCTACACCCACAGCTTGACCATGTATTTTGAAAATGAAAAGGATCGAGACGAAGTTTATTTACCGCATTCAATACATCAGGAATTTGTAAAGCTTTTTGTACCCTTCACAATCGATGTATTGGTCTATGATTATTGGGAATAATATTCCCTTTGAGGATTAATAGTAGAGCAATATCTTTTACCTACAATGATGATCTGCTGCTCGAGTTGCTACCTGAATATTAGGTTTCATATTGACTTGATAACCCAAAGAATTGGCCCATCCTCGGGATGCATTTACCAATCGATTTGATTTAAAGCTTTCGTCTTCATTGTAATCCATATCTATTTGAACTTCAACACCTAAGGCATTTTTCATTTTTTCGGCAATATTAATGCTCATTTCGGTTTCTTTCCACAAACGGGTCCAAAGGTCTTTGATTTTTGGGACACCAATTTTATGAACGATGTAGTGAACTCCATGATTTCCTAATCGATAAGCAATTACAGTTGCATATTGTGTTTGTTTGGCTACGCATTGTGAATCTGTTCCTATATGGATGGTAATCACAGGATGTTTGGAAACCATATTTTGGGTGTATGTAATTGGGTCGATTGAAGTCCCGTGGATGTTCTTGAAATTCATACGAATGAAATTAAACCCCCCCTGATTTTAATGAGCAGAGGGGTTTTTAGGGTTATTTGATTCCTTGGCCTTGAATGTAAGGTGCACCTTGGTCTTTCAATTCTTGTTCTAAAGGAATAATTTTATTTGTGTTAAGATCGAGAATTTTTTGTTCTATGTTTTGCATCATCTTTTTTGCTAGAGCCATGCTTTTTTTGTGCAAAGCTGTTGGTCCGTATGTAGAAAACATCCCTCGATAAGCTACTCTTATATGAGTTCCGATAGTAGGGGAGTTACGTTCTCCAATTTCACTTTTAGAGGCATTACCTTCAATTAGTGTTTTAAGCTTCTCAATCTCGTTTTGTATGTTTTGAATTTTTTGATTCATTTCACCGGGGACAATGCTTGAATTCCTCAGTGCAGTCTTGAGAGCTGATAGTTTATTTTCGTTACGTTCCAAAACATCTTCCAAAACATCAATTTTTTTAATCAAAGCATTCATATTGGTTCGGTAAGTATCATAATCTTTGTATGAAGTACCTTTGAGAACCCCATTGCGAATTGGTTTCACATTAAAATCAATAGGTTCATCCAATTGGGTAATGGTTCCGTTTTTTTCTAAATAGAGGGTTGCTGTGTATTTTTGTGGAATTGCTAGGGCTCCATAATTGTAACCAGAGTTTTTTATTTTTCCATCCTCAGGAATAGAAAAGGGGTTAAAATGTTTTAAATCCCATGCAATTCGATGACTTCCTTTTTTGGCTTTTTCACTAATTTTTCGAATGATATTGCCTTCGGGGTCTTGGATGGTCAACAAAACGGACGCCTCTTTTTCTTTTTCTTCTTTGTCCAAAGCTTCCCATCCGGGGAAAGGAATATTGGATTTTTTTTCATTCAATTTCTTTTCTTTCTTTTTGCGACTTTCTTTTTGAGTTGTAAAATCATCGGAAAGATGATAAGTGAATACTGCTCCAAAAGTTGGGTTTTTGGAAAAAAAGTAATCTGCACCTGTGTTTCCTACATTACTTCTTGGCACATACCATTTTGCAGTTCTAGGAGCAAATAATTTTCCTTTACGCTTTAAGTTTTCGGAATTCATTTCTCGCAATGCACTGTAATCATCAAGCACATAAAAACCTCTACCAAATGAGGCAGCAACTAAGTCATTTTCTCTTTTTTGAATTACTAGATCTCTAAAAGGAAGGGTTGGCGTTCCAGGAAGTTTTTGCCACTTTGCACCTGCATTTAAACTTACATAAACTCCAAATTCGGTTGCTGCAAAAAACAAGTTTTTGTTTACGTGATCTTGAACAATCCGCCACACTAAAGTACGTTTTGGGAGGTTGCTGCTGATTGATGTCCATGTTTTTCCTAGATCGGTACTTTTGTAGATGTAGGGGTTGAAGTCCCCTTCTTTGTGATTGTCTAAAACAACGTACAGGGTGTTGGAGTCATACAAATCTGCCTTGATATCATTTACAAATGAACGACTTGGAAGCCCTAGTTTAGTTACTGGAACTTGTGTCCATTGTGCTCCACCATTTTGTGTAATTTGAATAAAACCATCATCTGTTCCAGCAAAAAGGACTCCCTCTTTTAAAGGTGATTCAGACAAAGAGGTAATGGTGTTGTAATTGGACATGGCTCCAACATCCCATGGATTATCCCAACTTTGTTGGCGTCCCATAATAAGGAGCTTTATGCGTTCTTCATTTCGAGTTAAGTCTCCCGAAATGGGCTCCCAATCATCTCCTCGACTTTCTGATTTCCATACTCGATAGGAAGCGAAGTAGAGCCTGCTGGGCTTGTGCGGACTGACCAGGATGGGAGCATCCCAGTTGAAGCGCTCATAAGGTTCTCCTTCTCTAGCTTGCGGTTGAACTAGAACGGGTTCTCCTGAGGTTAAATCTATTCGGTGTAGACCTCCTTGTTGAGTCTCTGCATAAATAATATCGTTATGTACTGGGTCCGTAGCCGATTGATGTCCGTCTGCAAACAAGGTTTTGTACCAGTGCTTGTTTGCAATTCCCTCTCTTTCGTCTGTTGCTGATGGTCCTCCAACAGATCCATTGTCTTGGGTTCCACCAAAAATACTGTAAAAGGGTTCTGCATTGTTTACCGCAACTTTGTAAAACTGTGTGAGTGGAAGATTTTTAATGTATCTCCAGTTTTTTGCTAAATCAAAACTTTCATAAATTCCTGCATCTGTTCCAATCATGAGGTAGTTGGGATCATCTTTTTTGAATATCAAAGCATGGTTGTCTGAGTGTTTTTTCTCTTCTTTTAGTTGTACAAAGTTCTTCCCACCATCTTCTGAAGTCAAAACCCTAACATTCATAAGGTACAAACGATCAAACTTGTGTGGGCTAGCATAAAGTTCTTGATAGTAATGCGGACCAGTTCCTCCAGAAACAGTGTCCGACATTTTGGACCATGAATTTCCGTCGTCTTCTGATCGATAAACTCCACCTTTGGTTCTATCCAGTTCAATTGCTGCATAGAGTACGTTTGATTTTTGAGGAGAAATGGCTAAACCAATTTTTCCCATATTGGATTCTGGCAATCCATTGCTGAGTTTTTCCCAGCTTTCTCCTCCATCTGTAGAGCGATGAATTCCCGAACCAGGACCTCCTCCCATATAGGCGGCTACAGTTCGATGGCGATCCCAGGTAGCAGCGAACAAAACTTGAGGATTGTTAGGATCAATAATTAAATCGGTAGCTCCTGTCCATTCGGAGTTTCCTAAAACACGTTTCCATGTTTTCCCTCCATTATTTGTTTTGTAAACACCTCGTTCTCCGCCTTTTTTCCAAAGGGGGCCTTGACTTGCTACCCAAACTACATTTGAGTTGTCGGGATGAACGATAATTTTCGAAATATGTTCAGAGTTTTTTAATCCCATGTTTTTCCAAGAACCGCCATTATTGGTACTCAGATAAATACCATCTCCATAGCCTACATGACGGCCTCCAACATTTTCTCCACTTCCAACCCAAACACGAGCAGGGTTGTTGGGATCAATGGTAATACAACCTGTCGAATACGATACTTGATCATCAAATATGGGATCCCAAGTGGTTCCCGAATTTTCAGTTTTCCATACTCCTCCTGATCCTACGGCTACATACCATATGTTGTCGTTTTTAGGATGAATGGCAATATCAGCGATTCTTCCAGATAAAAAAGCAGGACCTATGTTTCTGAATTTAAAAGCATCTAAAGAAATTGTGTCTGATTTTTTTTGAGATGATTTTTTGCGTTGGGCTTCAAGATTTAGCCCATTCAATAAAAATGCGAAGCTAAATAATGCGATGATGTATTTCTTCATAAGAGTGTGTTATCAAATTGATTTAATAAATGTACTAAAAACAAATTCTTTGACCAATTCGGTTTTTTTTGAATGGATCAAGAAATTTTAGTTGGTAAACAATAATTTTTTAACCTTTTTTGAAAGCCATAGAAGTGTAATCATGTTGGGGATTGCCATAAGAGCAAATGACAGATCAATGATTCCGATAACAAGATCAACAGTGGCTATTGCAAAAAAGACAATACTAATGATGTAGATGTAATTGTACCAATTTCCCCAAGATTTTTGGGTTAAATAGCGCAAGCATTTTACTCCATAATAGGAATAGGTGAATAAACTTGAAATTCCAAAAACGAAAACCATCAACAGTAACAATTCATCACCAATTCCATAAAAAAGTCTTTTGAAAGCTTCAAGGGTAAGTTCAATTCCGTTTAACTGTCCAAGCTCTGTTGCACCGCTGATAATGATTATTAATCCTGTAATTGAACAAACTAAAATGGTGTCCAACAAGGGGCCTAAAGAGGCAACTAATCCTTCGTCAATTGGATTTTTGGTATTGGATTGACCGTGATACATGGGGGCATTACCTACGCCACTTTCATTAGAAAAAACAGCTCTTCGTACTCCAAGAATTACCAGCGCCCAAAAACTACCATTTGCTGCTGCCTGAACCGAAAAAGCTTGATCGAATATTTTCTGAAAAGCTGGTATTATTGCTTCTGCATTTAGGGCAAGCATAATAATCCCCATACTGAAATACAAGCCTACCATTAATGGAACTAGGGTGGATGTTACCGTCACTATTTTTTTTAAACCTCCAAGAATTACAATTGCACTAAGAATTGCTAATACAACCCCGATGATGAGTTTCCAGTTTAATACTCCTAAATTTAGATATTGATCGGGTTCTATAACGGATACTAAGGTTTGTGTCAATTGGTTTGCTGTAAAAGCAGGGAGTACCCCAAATAAGCCTGCTATGGAAAACCATACGGCAAATGACTTGCCGTAATGGGGAAGAGCAATTTTCATATAATACATGGGTCCTCCCAAGGGACTACCGTCTTCTTCTTTTTCTCTAAACAGAACCGCTAGGGTGCAAGAATAAAATTTGATTATTGCTCCCAAAATTGCTGTTGCCCACATCCAAACTAAAACTCCTGGACCTCCCATGTAAATTGCAATTGCTACTCCTGAAATATTTCCCAGTCCAACGGTTGATGCTAAAACAGCGGACAAGGCTTGAAATCTTGAAATTCCCTCACCTCTGTCTTTACTTAAAAGAAGTTTTGGTGCACTCTTGATAAAAAATAAAGGTTTTGCTTTGGATTGAACAAGTAAAAAAACACCCCCGCCGATAATGAGAAGGAACATAATCAACTCTATCGAGCTGATTAATTCTAGAAGTAGCGTGGATAATAATTCCATGTTGAATAAAGATAAAAAAGCAAGATTACATTCTTGGTTTTAAAAAGTATTGGTTTTTACCAGATGAGTACGCGTTCCTCTGGTTTCAAATACATCGAGTCTCCTTCTTTTACATTAAATGTGTTGTAGAAAGCATCCATGTTTTTTAGTGGCTGCATTGCCCTTTGAATTGCGGGTGAGTGCGGATCTGTTCGCACTTGATTTTTGAGTGCTTGTTCTCTGGTTTTGGTTCTCCAAACAGTTCCCCAAGAAAGGAAAAAGCGTTCTTCTGCAGAAAACCCATCAATTGGATTGGGTTTTCCATGTTTTTTAAAGTGTAATTTTAAAGCATCAAAAGAAGCATTAATACCTCCTAAATCACCAATGTTTTCGCCTAGTGTAAATTTTCCATTGATAAAAACATCGGGGAGTACTTCCAAAGCACTGTATTGATCTGCTAATTTTTCTCCAAGGTTATTGAATTCAGTCAAATCATCATCTGACCACCAATTCACTAAGTTACCTTCTGCATCGTAATCGGCACCACTATCGTCAAACCCATGAGAAATTTCATGGCCAATAATCCCGCCAATAGCTCCGTAATTAATAGCAGCATCTGCTTTAAAATCAAAGAAAGGGGGTTGTAAAATTGCAGCAGGGAAAACGATCTCGTTGTAGGTTGGGTTGTAGTATGCATTTACTGTTTGAGGAGACATAAACCATCTGGTTTTATCTACTGGTTTTTTCAGATCTTCAAGATCTTCCATAAAATAGAAGCGAGAGATATTGAGTATTGCTCCCAAATAAGTAACCCCCCCTTCTAAATCTTTTAAGGATAATTTTTGATAGTCTTCCCATTGATCTGGATATCCAACTTTAACAGTTGTTTTTTTGAGTTTTTCGATAGCTTTGCTTTTTGTTGTGGCATCCATCCATTCCAAATTATTGATTCGAGCTTCGTAAGCTTCAATTAAATTGCTTACCAATTCTTTCATTTTTTCTTTGGCTTGCGGAGGAAATTTTTCAGCAACATAGAGTTTCCCTAAAGGTTGACCTAAACTTCCGTTTACTATTCTCAAAGCTATTTTTTCTAGGGGTTCTTGTTTTTTAGCACCTCGTAGGGTTTTGTAATAAAAGTCCCAATTGGCTTTATCCATTTGGGTTGTAAGTCTACTAGCAAATCGATCTACTAAAGACCACTTCAAATAAGTTTTCCAATCTTGAACACTATTATTTTTTAATAGTTTATTCAATGATTTGAAATACCCTAGGTCGGTAATTATTACATCTTGATCTAAACCTTCTGCTCCAATTCCATTGAAATATGAAGTCCAGTTGATAGCTGGAATTAAAAGTTGTAAACTTTCAATTGACGTAGGATTGTAACGTTTTGCTGGATCGCGATATTCTACCTTATCCATTCGAGCAGCCGCCATTTGTGTTTCCATAGCGACTACGGTTGCTGCCAATTCAGTTGTTTTTTCTAGACCTAAAAAGTCAAACATACGAGCTACGTGCGCTTCATATTGTTCCATTACTTTTTTAGAGTCATCATCGTCTTTGAGATAATAATCTCTTTCGATCCCCAAAGCACCGGGATTCATATGTGGAACGTTTGTATTGCTGTCTTTAGCATCCGAGGAAACATAAAACCCTAAAATACCTCCACCTCCCAAAGGTTCAGTGTGGATCAAATAGTTTTGAATACCTTCTAAAGAACTAATTTCGTCAATTTTTTTAAGGTAAGGTTTTAGGGGATCAATTCCTTCGGTATTTCTTTTTACAGTGTCGTTTATCAATTTAAAAAACATTACCGCTTTTGCTTCGTCGGAACTTTCATCAAGTTTAGTTTTTGAGGCTTTTTTTAATAAGGAGAGAACATCTTCATCAGTTTTTTTTCGCACTTCGTAGGCACTACCCCAACGAATTTTATCGTCAGGAATTTTTGTATTGGTCATCCATTTTCCGTTGACGTAGTTGTAAAAATTATCTTGAGGACGGACGGTGGAATCCAGTAGCGAAATGTTAATCCCAGGGGATTTTTCTGAAGTATTATCACACCCAACAAACAATAGCGTAGTTAGGCTAAGCACAAAAATGGAAAATTTAGCTTTCATAATTAGAATTTTAAAACTTGTAAATGTACTTCTTTTTTAAAGCTTAATAGTTGCTAAAAACAACTATTCTTTTGCTACGATTAAGGTTGCTTTAGTTCCCGTAGCCAGATTCCATTGATTAGCCATAAGCAACATCCCTTCATTATCATACACTCTGATTTCAGCTGTATTAGGTCCAGATTCACCTTGATTGAGGGCTACAAAATCAATTTTGTTGAAGCCCGAAATTAAATCAACCTTTAGCCGTTTGAATCTTTCTTGAAGCAATACATTGGCTTCAACTACTCGATCGTTAAATAGTATTTTTACCCGATCTCCGTCTGCTGCTTCATGATCTCTAAAAATTACCTGTACAAAGGGGGCGTTGCTTTTAAAATCTCCCAAATATTGATCGACTTTAAAATCGTTTGGGTTTTTTTCTTTTTCGGGGGATCGTAACTTGTTGAGATAGTATTCTCCTGGATCTACAAAAGTTTCTTGTTTATCCATTTGAATTTTTGGGCGATCAAAATATTCATTTTTATTGTTAGGATCTGGAGTGTTTTTAAAAAAATCTTTTTTCAAATAATTGGGCAGATCATCAGTGTCTTTTTTGGGCAGCAGAAGAGATTCTTTATTCCCTTCGGTTTCGAATTCTTGAGGGTTAAACTCAAAACCCTGACCTAATAAAGTAAATACACTAAAAAAAAGTGGGATTAAAAAGCCAAAAAATTTCCAATCGGGTTTCATCCCTCAAACCTAAGGAATATCTCCTTTTTTTAAAAAAGTTTAACAGGGATTTAATTTTCATTTAAATAATATTCATTGAGAAATTTATTCAATTCTTTTTCGGTTTTCAAAATTAGATCAATGCGATTGACATTTTTGTAAAGTTGATTCATCAATCGAACAAAAGCCGACGGCATGAAAACTATGTAGGTTTTTAAGAATTTATTGTTTTTTAGCTGGGCTAAATAAAACGGATTCAGTGTATGTGCAGATTTAACTTTTGATGTATCGACCAGATAGGTCCAGGGGTGTGTTGTGTTAAAAGACTGGACAAAACTCAAATCTTTTTTTACTAATCCCAAGTTTATGTAACCCGATGCTTTGGCGTAAAGCAAATCCTTTTTTGTATTGGTGTACAATGAAACGCTTCCCAAAGGAGCGTTAATTTCTTTAATTTTAAAAAGATTTGGGTTGGATTTTTTCATTGGTGTTTAACTTACAATGCCCAAAGGCAGGGTTTGTTTCCATTTTCCAAGGGTAAAATCAGGAAACTGTTGTGGGGCTCCGTATTGAGTTATTGAGGCTGCTGACAGGGGTGTTACTGCACTCCAAAAACAACCTTCGTACACATTTTGATCCAGGGGTAAACCTTGCTGTAAGCACTCTACAATTCGATTTACCATGATTCCGTCCATACCTCCGTGACCGCTGTTTTGAGTCTTTTGATTGAGTCGTTTAAAAAGGGGATGATCATATTTTTCATAGAGGAGTTCCAATGCTTCTCCTTGAATCCATGAATGATGGTTTTCGGTAACTCCTTCAAAGCCTCCTTCTAATGCTACTCGGGTTGGAAAACCTGCAAGAATACCTTTGGTTCCTTGAATGAGGTTGTGACGCGTGTAGGGTCTTGGACTGGTTTCGTCCCATTGAATCATTATGGTTCTTCCCATATGAGTTTTGATGATGGAGGTATTTAGGTCTCCATTTTGATAATCCAGTTGGTTCCATTTATGATTGGGGGCATAGTTTTTTTTGGCGTACAATTTTCTGCCCTTTGCAGGAGTAGAATAGGAAACGATACTTTTGAAATTGTCATCTGTACGAGCAATATTCATGTATTGAGCAACGGGTCCAAGCCCGTGGGTAGGGTAGAGGTTCCCTTTTCCCTTGGAATAATGATGGGTTCTCCAAGATCCTGTTCCACGTTCTTGTTCTTCCATTTGAAAACGCAGATCATGAATGTAAGCTGCCTCAGCGTGTAATAGGTCGCCAATAACTCCTTGGCGACACATATTGAGGTACATCAATTCGGTTCTTCCGTAATTGACATTTTCCATCATCATGCAGTGCTTTTGAGTTTCTTCTGAGGTGTGTACAATTTCCCACATTGCCTCTAAAGTAGTTGCTATGGGTACTTCGACGAAAGAGTGTGCACCACTTTTCATAGTTTCAATAGCCATATGTGCATGATTTTCCCAATTTGTTGCGATAAAAACCACATCGGGTTTTACTTCCTTTAGCATGGTTTTCCACAAGTTTTCATCTCCAAAATAAGTTGCAATATTTTGATGACGATTACTTTTCCCAATATCTGATGCAATTTTCTTCCAATGGTTTACATTATCTTGATAGAGGTCACTAATTGCCACTACTTCGGTGTTGTTTAGGGATGCTAAGATTTTAAGGTGGTTTCCTCCTCGAGCTCCAACACCAATGAAAGCAGCCCGTAAATTTGAAATTTTGGGTGCTGCAAACCCTCCCATGTATATTCCATTTGAAGCTGTTTTTGGACTTACACAATTATTTAAAAGTGCGATTGATGCTATTCCAGCAGCAGACAGGGATGAGGTTTTTATGAAGGATCTGCGGGAAAATTTTTTCATGGGAGCTGTTTTTATTAACAGAAAGGTATGTATTTTTTTTTGTTTGCAGTCAGCTGTTGGTCAAAGTCATTCGTTTTCTCTAATGATTTTTTTATATTGTACATAATAAATCAGAATCCGTTTGTTTAATTCTATTTTATCTGTAGCTCCAGCACGAATATGTCTTTTTGGGGATCATCAAGATTATTTACAACTTCCTGTGATAGCTTGTGCAATTGATCGTAAGATTCAGATTGAGGCTAGTATCAATGACAGGGGTTGTTTTTTGATTCATAAAACCAACATGAACGAGTCGGTAACTCTCCCGCTTCTAATTGATAAAAGAAAAATCACAAAAACAGATTATTTAGAAACAGCATTGAGAGTTCTCAGTCGTTACGGTTGTATCCCTACTAGAGGATATGATGTTGAAATCGAGGGTAATATCCCGATAAATGCGGGCTTGTCTAGCTCCTCAGCATTGACAATTGCTTGGATTCAGTTTTTGATTGAAGCTTATGGAATAGATAAAAAAGTAACCCCCGATTTAATAGCACAATTGGCTTACGAAACAGAGGTTTTGGAACACAAAACTTCTGGGGGTAAAATGGATCAGTTTACTATTGCATTGGGAAACATGATTTATTTAAATACATTCAACAATGCTCACACGATTTTTTTCAATCCGATTGGTCAAATGGTAATAGGAGTTTCGGGAATAGCAAAAGACACTTTGGGTTCTCTTAGTTTTTTAAAAGAGAATGCTCTCAAAGCAATTGATCAAGTCAAACAAAAGCTGCTTTCATTTGAAATTTCAACTGCATCAATTTCTGATTTGGAACATTATTTAACTTTTGTTACCCCCGAATTAGCACCTTTTTTTACTGCAGCAATAACCAATCACCACCTTACAAAGCTGGCAAAGTTGGAGTTAGAAAAAGCAAAGCCTAATCTTGTTGTTTTAGGGAAGTTGATGAACCTGCATCACCAGCAACTCAAAAACAACCTAAAAATCACTACTCCAAAAATAGATAATATGATCAGTGCAGTTCTTGATGCTGGAGCATATGGAGCTAAAATTGTGGGTTCGGGAGGTGGAGGATGTATTGTTGCTTTGACAGATCAAAACAACACAAATGCTCTTGTTGAGTCTTTCAAAAATGCGGGTGCAGTTGATGCTTTTGTGGTTGTTCAATCGAGTGGAAGTGAAACCAAAAAGATTTTTTAGATGAATACTTCTTTACTAATTATGGCAGCTGGTATGTCTTCTCGTATGAAAGCTTCTTCATCGGATCAAATTGAAGACAAAAAAATAACTCAAGCAAATACCCGATCAAAAGGACTCATCGAAATCGGGAAGGATTCAAAACCGTTGCTTTATTATTTGTTGTTCAATGCACAGCAAGCAGGTTACAAAACGATTTATCTTATCACAGGAAAAGACTCTTCTCCTTTTCGATTGATTGTGAAAAGCTTTTCTAACTTGGACCATCTTCAAATAAAATACGTTACTCAGCATATTCCTTCAACAAGGACAAAACCCTGGGGTACAGCAGATGCTGTTTACCAAGCTTTGGAACAGTTTCCTAAACTAAAAAAGGAGTATTTTTCTGTCTGCAACAGTGATAATTTTTATTCTATTAATGCATTTCAAAAGATAAAAGAAATTGAAGTAGGAGGGGCTACGATTGCATATGATTTGAGTTTTTTAAAATTCAATAAAAAGAAGATGGCGGGTTTTGCTCTCCTTGTTTTTGATTCAAATTTTAGACTCCAAAAAATTATTGAAAAACCAAACCCTGACGATTTTAAAAAGTATTCAGATTCAGAAGGATGTTTGTATGTGAGTATGAATCTTTTTAGTTTTTATGGAGCTCAATTTTATTCTTTTTTGAAAGATTGTCCAGTAAATACAATTCGCAATGAAAAAGAACTTCCATCTGCAATTTTAAATATGGTTCATGCCAATCCTGGATCGGTTGTTGGAATACCACTCCAAGAACATGTTCCCGATTTGACTGTTAAAGAAGACATACAACATTTTGAAAACCATTTGAATGATCTTGATTTTTTAATTTAGATAATTATTTTTTTCATACATTGAAACTTTAATTAATAACTATGACACTTTCAACTTTAGACTGGGGAATCATTATTTTATTTTTTGTGCTCACACTTGTCATTGGACTTGTTGTGTCAAAAAAAGCGGGTACGAGTAGTACGGAATTTTTCTTATCAGGTAGAAACATGCCTTGGTGGCTTTTGGGGATTTCAATGGTAGCGACAACATTCTCTGCGGATACTCCAAATTTAGTAACCGATATTGTAAGGAAAAATGGAGTTTCTGGAAACTGGGTTTGGTGGGCTTTTTTACTCACGGGGATGTTAACGGTTTTTGTTTATGCAAAATTGTGGCGAAAATCTGGAGTTGTAACTGATTTGGAATTTTATGAATTGAGATACAGCGGAAAAGGAGCTGCATTTTTAAGAGGGTTCAGAGCTTTGTATTTGGGAGTCTTCTTTAATATTATGATTATGGCTTCGGTTTGTTTAGCAGCAATAAAAATAGGGAGTGTTCTTCTCGGATTTACTGCTGTAGAGACCTTGGTAATTGCTTCTACAATTACTGTATTGTACAGTTCTTTAGGTGGATTAAAAGGAGTTGTGATTACCGACTTTTTTCAATTTATTTTAGCCATGGGGGCTACCTTTTGGGCTACGTATTACATAATAGATCTTCCCCAAATAGGAAGTTTGGAAAACCTTTTGACACATCCCAATGTTATTCCAAAATTAGATTTTATTCCCAACTTCGATCAGCGTGAGGTCTTCATAACGTTATTCATTCTTCCTATTGCGATTCAATGGTGGAGTGTTTGGTATCCTGGTGCAGAACCAGGTGGTGGGGGTTACATCGCTCAGAGAATGTTGTCGGCTAAGGATGAAAAAAATGCAGTTTGGGCAACTTTACTGTTCAATTTTGCTCATTACGCTTTGCGTCCATGGCCATGGATTATCATCGCTCTTGCCAGTTTGATTGTTTTTCCTAATATTGAAGCGATTCAACTTGCTTTTCCTGATATTGACCCTGGGATTGTAAAAGATGATTTGGCCTATCCTGCTATGATGACTTTTTTGCCTGCGGGTTTAATAGGTCTTATTGTTGCTTCATTGATTGCTGCCTTTATGTCAACAATTTCTTCTCATCTAAATTGGGGATCATCGTATGTGGTTTATGATTTTTACAAACGTTTTGTAAAGCCAGAGGCTTCAGAAAAAGAATTGGTAAGTGTTGGTCGATGGAGTACCTTAATTTTGATGATTGCTTCTGCACTTTTTGCGTTGCTTCTGAGTAATGCTTTAGAGGCTTTTCAAATCTTGTTACAAATTGGAGCAGGAACTGGTTTGTTGTTCATTATGCGTTGGTTTTGGTATCGAATCAATGCTTACAGTGAAATAACAGCAATGACTGTTTCTTTTATTCTTGCGCTCTATTTTAAACTCATACACGTCAAATTAGGTTTTGATCCAATTGCTAACGACATTCAGTTGGTTTTAGGGGTTGCATTAACCACCTTAGCATGGGTTTCAATAACCTTGTTAACTTCTCCTTCAGACAAAACTACCTTGAATAATTTTTACAAAATCACTCAACCTGGTGGTCGTGGTTGGAGTAAAGTTGTTTCTGATGCTAAAGGGGATGGAATTGATTTGATTACGGATAAGAAAGCCTGGAATGTGCCTACGGGTATTCTATGTATGTTGGTTGGATCGATAGGAATTTACGGAGCTTTGTTTAGCACGGGTTATTTTATTTATGGTGAAATCAAGCAGGGCTTTATTTTACTTTTGGTAACCGTATTTGCTTTTCTGGCACTTCGTAATTTGATGAAAAAGTTGTTGTCTTCTGATTAGTATTACCTACTGATAAACTCGAACGTAATCAATTATGAATTCTTGAGGAAAAATCTTGTCATCAACTTCTGGTCCACCAAAATCACCTCCTATGGCTAAATTCAACAGTAGATAAAAGGGTTGATCAAAGGGCCATTCCTCTGTGCTTTTATCTTTGGGAATAAAGGTGTAGACACTTTTTCCGTCAACAAAAAACTCAATTTGATCTTGGGTCCAATCTGCTGCATAGATATGAAACCCTTCTTCAATATTTGAGAATTTGGTTGTTTTGGTATTGATGGTATTTCCATGACTAGCTTGGGTGTGCAAGGAGGTAAAAATTTCTTCAGGATTTTTACCGACGTATTCCAAAACATCTATTTCGCCACAGAGTGGCCAACCCACTTCCGATATGGAATTTCCTAACATCCAAAATGCTGGCCAAACTCCTTGTCCAGTAGGGAGCTTTGCACGTACTTCAAAACGGCCGTATTGGTATTCTACTTTCCCTTTTGTAGTAATTCTTGTTGAAGTGTAAACCTGATCTTTTAAGCGTGCTTGAATCACGAGATTACCGTTTCTTATCAAATGATTACTGTCTGTGTAAATTTGGCATTCATTGTTTCCCCAACCACATAATTCGGGGCATCCATCCCCAGTTTTGTAACTCCAGTAATTGAGATCTAATGTTGGTTGCTCAAATTCATCAGACCAGACCAGTTTTCGTTTACTTTTTTGCGCTTGAACAGTGGTAAAGAAAATTAATAACAGAAAAAAAAGCGCTTTTTGGAGCATTGAAATTACTTAAGGATAAACTCAGCTTTTCTAGTTGTGTTTGAGTCACTACCAATAAAGACATTGAACTTTCCGGCTTCAGCTTCCCAAATATTTTGTGCACTGTAAAATTCTAGCATTTTTTTGGTGATGGTAAAACGGATCTTTTTGGATTCACCTGCTTTGAGGTTTACCAATTCAAATTCTTTCAATTCTCTTACGGGTCGAACAGCACTTGCAAATGGATCTTGAAGATACAATTGAACAACTTCTTTACCTTCAACTTTTCCTGTGTTGGTTAGTACAATTGATGCTTCAATTGAACTTCCTTCGTAAATTTCAGAGGTACTTAACTCAATATCGGAGTAGTTGAATTTGGTGTAACTAAGACCATACCCAAACGGATAAAGAGGGGTGTTTTCTTCATCAATGTAATGTGACCAGAAAACGCTTCCTTGATCTTCACCGTCAGCTCCTGGTCTACCCGTACTTTTGTGATTGTAGTACAAGGGCATTTGACCTACATTTCTGGGAAAACTCATAGGCAGCTTTCCACTGGGGTTGTATTCTCCATAAAGTACCTGTGCAATTGCGTTTCCACTTTGGGTTCCTAAATGCCATGCCTCTACTATGCTTGGGAGGTTTTGCTCTGCCCAATTCAAAATCAAAGGTCTTCCGTTCATCAGTACCAATACTATGTTTTGATTTACAGCAAAAACTTCTTCCAGTAATTCTTGTTGAAGTCCAGGAAGATCGAGGTTAGCTCTACTTCGTGCTTCTCCTGACTGAAACCCGTATTCTCCTAGAACCATAACTACGACATCAGCTTCAGCAGCAGCTTTTTTTGCAGCTTCAAATCCAGTTCTATCCGTTTCATTAATGATTACCTCTTCGTGAAATCCAGAGGGTATTTTGTTGACAAGTCTTACTCCTTGCTCATGGGTTATTTTGTTGCCTTTAAAAGCTTGCAATCCTTCCAATACAGATACAGCAGTGTTGTTTTCTGCAGCGATTCTCCAGTTACCCAGTGGGCTATTTTTATCTGCAGCTAAAGGTCCTATTAAAGCAATTTTTTGCCCCTCTTTTTTAAGGGGTAATGTTTGCTTTTCGTTTTTGAGTAAAACGATCGACTTTTTTGCCATATCCAATACTCCATCGAGTATTTCTTGGGATCCAGTAATTTCTTCTTCTCTCTTTTCGTCAAGGTATCTGTAGGGGTCATCAAATAATCCCAATTCAAATTTTACTCGAAGGATTCTACGTACAGCGTCATCAATTTGATCTTGAGTTACCTTTCCTTCTGCAAGAAGATTTTCAGTCTCATTAAAGTAGATGTAGGATTCCATGTCCATATCTGACCCACCATTAAGAGCCAATTCACCTGCGTGTTTTCTGTCTCTGGCATATCCGTGATCCATCATTTCTCTGAGAGATCCCCAATCAGAAACTACAAAACCGTCAAAGTTCCAATCGCCTTTAAGGATCTTTCTTTGTAAATAAGCATCTGCGGTAGCAGGAATACCATTGAGGTCGTTGAATGAGTTCATAAAGGTTCTTATACCTGCATCTACGACAGCTTTGAAAGGAGGGAGGATGATGTTGTGAAGGGTGTTAATTCCAACATCAACTGTGTTGTAATCTCTTCCTGCTTCTGCAAACCCATAACCAGCGAAGTGTTTAGCACATGCGGCTACTGTATGTGGGGAATCTAAATCGGTTCCTTGAAAACCTTGAACCCGAGCAACAGCAATTTGACTTCCCAAAAAGGGATCTTCTCCTGCTCCTTCCATAACTCTTCCCCAGCGAGCATCTCTTGTGATATCGACCATTGGAGCAAAGGTCCAATTAATCCCTGCGGCAGAAGCTTCTTTTGCTCCCAGAGCAGCTGAGTGTTTGATCGCTTTTAAATCCCAACTAGCAGACTCTGCAAGTGGAATTGGGCTGATTGTTTTGTATCCGTGGATCAAATCGAAACCTACGATTAGGGGTATCCCTAATCTTGATTTTTCAACGGCTATTTTTTGTACTTCGCGTACTTCTTTGACCCCTCGAACATTAAGCATTGAACCGACATATCCTTGTGCTAAGTGATCGTATTTTGCTTTTGCATCGCCACCTTCAGGAACGGGACCGGTTACGTTCCAAAAACCATTGTATTGATTCATTTGACCTATCTTTTCCTTTAAGGTCATTTTTTTTAATAGGTTTTCTACCTTGGCTTCAATTGCAGCATTTGATGTTTGTTGTCCAGTTGAAATTTGACCTACAAAGATTAATATGAGGATAAATAATTTTTTTAGCATAATATTTTAATTAAGATCGTATTTATTGATATACTCGAATGTAATCTACTTCTAGGGCAGAGGAAGTGAAGTTTGGATCAATATTATTTCCAGTAAATGTTCCACCCATTGCAACATTTAGAATTATAAAAAAGTATTTGTCGAATGGTGTATTAGGGTCATAAGACACACTGTGATGCATGACTTCATCTACAAAAAATTGAATTGAAGAATTGGTCCAAATCATTTCGTAAATATGAAATTTAGAAGATTCATTTTCGATGACTTGTTCCCCTCTTCGGTAATAATTATTTCCATCAGCATTTGCTCTGTGAACTGTAGAAGAAACCAAACCGGGTTCCCCATCGCCGTGCTCCATAAGATCAATTTCACCACAAGTGGGCCAACCTACAGTATCAATATTGGCTCCTAAAAACCACAGAGCAGGCCAAGTGCCTTGTCCCTCTGGGAGTTTTGCTTTAATTTCTACTTTTCCATATCGAAACTCAAAAAGACGTTGTGTTGTCATTCGGGCTGAGGTGTATTCTTTGGAAATGTAATTTTCTTTTCTTGCGATGATCTTGAGTACACCATCTTCTACAATAGAATTTTCTCTTCTATCAGTATAATATTGAACCTCTTCGTTCCACCAACTTCCGTTGTTTGGCGGAATAGTTTCGTGATTCCAATTTTTCACACAAGGAGCTCCGTCTTCATTAAATTCTTCTGCCCATACAAGGGTGGTTCTATCTCCGTTGGGACTAGCATTTTCAATTCTTCCTCCTTTACAACCTTCAACTGGGGCAATTACTTGAGGTTCAACTATCGGAATAGGCGAGGGATCATCTCCACCACTAGAACATGAAAAGCTTATTATTGCTAAAAAGAGTACTAATTTCTTTCTCATCATATTTTTTTTCACTTTGCAAATGTAATGATAAAGTCAGATTTTTTTTAACCTGTAAATTTTTTTATGTGCAGTTTCGATTTTCTAAACAAATTTATTCATGAATCATCTCTTTTATAACATCTCTAGCAGTCATTAATTTTATTTTATGTACTGAATCAATAACATCGTTGTTTTCAATTCTTTTGTTGAGAACATCAATAAGTTCTGCAAGGGTATTTTCTTTGTTCATTTTTTTTGTTTAAAATTTCATCGGAACTTCGATCAGTAGGATTTTCGATTTTTTTTCTGTTTTAATTTGTATGGATTCGGTTTCCCATACACCCAATGCATCTCTTTTTTGAAGATTTTGAGAATCAACAAAAGCACCACCTTCGATTACAAAAACATAAACTCCATTACTCTTATCTTTCAATTGATAAATATGCTCTATGTCATCTGTAAATTCGCCCATATGCATCCACGCATTTTGATGTATCCAGACACCTTGATCATCTGCATTAGGAGATAGTATCTGATAAAATTTATTTTCTTTTTTTAAATTTCTAATAGATAATTGATCGTATCTTGGATTTACACCTTTTTTTTCTGGAAAAACCCATAGTTGTAGCAAGTTGATGGGGCGATCTGTATTCTTGTTGTATTCACTGTGTTGAATACCTGTTCCAGCACTCAAAACCTGAATATCTCCTTCTTTGATTACTTCAGAATAACCCATACTGTCTTTGTGTTCAAGATCTCCTTTTAACGGGATTGTAATGATCTCCATGTCATTATGTGGATGTGAACCAAAACCCATACCTGCTGCAATGGTATCATCGTTGAGCACTCGCAATGCTCCAAAATTCATTTTATTAGGGTCATAAAAATTAGCAAAACTAAACGAATGATTCACTTTTAGCCAACCATGATTTTGATTTCCCCTACTATCTGCTGGATGATGAACAGTTTTCATATTTTTTGATTTATCTCCACAACATTTGTATGTACAAATATAAGGTTCAATTCAAAATAAATCATGTTTAATTTTCAGATTTTTCAGCTTGTTCCTTTTTTAATTTAATCGCTTGTTGGAGTAATTCATTTTTTTGATCAATAACTTCTTTGAGCTTTCGGACATAGGCTTCATCTTTTTTTTTCTGCTCGATTTTCTTGTTAGCTTCAGCAGACATTGTTTTGTAATCACGGTAACTTTTTATTATCAACCCCAAAACTATGGTGGTTGCCACAAGAATAACTAACCATTCTTCACTATCACTTAGGTACATTTTTTATTTTTTAAATAAACCGAGTTCTTACAATTTTAATCTGTTTTTTTTCTAATCCCCCAATAAATGGAAAAACTACAAAGAACACTACCCACGATTAAATAAGGGATGTCCACAAAACTCAACATAAAATGCACATAAGCAACTTCTGCTAAACAGACTAGACCGAGAACAAATAAGATAATTCTTAGGAATTTCAACTTCTAAATTTGTTTTATTTTCTTGTTTCAAGTTACAAAAATCTCTTTCAATTATTTTTTTTATTTTTAAAGTAAAAACTATGTTTCTTTCACTTTATTCTTTGTTTTTATGCCTATTATTTCAAACTTCTAATTTCGAGGGTAAATGGGTAAGTGTTGACGATGAAACAGGGATCGAAAAGTCCATCATTTCTCTTTATGTTCAAAACGATAAATTGTATGGAAAAATTGAAAAACTTTTGCAGGATGAAGACAAAGGTAAGGTTTGTACAAATTGTAAAGGTTCAGAAAAAAATCAACCCATTG
>Ga0206677_10000435_pt1 | contig 39145 bp, 29 predicted proteins | sample M130m12015metaG_FD_155475 | JGI IMG/M metagenome (GOLD analysis project Ga0206677, IMG submission 155475) | Ammonia-oxidizing marine archaeal communities from Monterey Bay, California, United States - M1 30m 12015 | ecosystem: Environmental > Aquatic > Marine > Intertidal zone | place: USA...
ATTTTTTTAGGGGGGTCAAGAAATAAGTGAACAACGATTTTCTAGGTCGGGGTGTGTGTGTGGAACATGTCGGGTGCTCTTCTTGGAACTCCAGTGCAAAAAAGCGTTCTTATTTTCCTGCTTTTTTTGCTCACCTCATTTTCTCCAATGGTGAATTATCAAGGTGGTGAGATATTTGACGAGTCTCCAGAAAACCCTCAATCATCGTCTCCATTCACACTTTCAAGCGGTGATGGCCATGATTTTGCAGGGGCCGTAATTTCGTTTGACGGCCTTGAAAGTGCCGTTGTTCGGGAAGAATCAGCTTTGGATTACTGGGCGAATGTTGAATTGAATAATTCTTCAGTTGAGCATCACGGTGTCCCAGACATGAAACTCACCAGGCACAACTCTGAACATTTCTGTTGGAGTACAGAAGAAGGTCCTGTTCGTACAGCGGTTCATACCCCTGGTGGTTACTGGTCTTCCATGCTTGTTGATAATGTGACTGCATCGCATTCAACCGGACTTGTCGACTGCGCAATTGCAGTGACTGACAATGAGCGTCCACGTGTTCTCTACGCCGATGGCCCCGACCTGAAAATGGGGCGGTATGCTGCAATGAGTACGAATTACTGGGATGGTGCAAGATGGCATACGCGCACAATTTTTGAGGACGTGAATGCTACTCATTTGGAAATGGATATCACGCCTAATGGATTAGAATGGGGGTTGATGAGGACACAAGATGGTGCTTTACATCAAGTGAACTTTAGCGGAAATTACTGGACAAAGTACCTTCTTGATGCAGGACCCGTAGGCACTGACATCGAATTAGAGGTTGATTCAAACGGTGTTGCCCATATTCTCTACACCCGCAACACATCCGGCTCTGTTATCCTCCTGAGAATTGACGGTTGGGAGCATGAATCTCAGATTCTTTCACAAGATGCCAGCACGAGTTCAGCACTCGGTATGGGGCTGGATGCCAACAACATTGAGCAAGTAGCGACGGTATTGCAAGGGCCATCGAGTTTCTCGATTCAGTTGATTCGTTCCCTTGATGGACAAGACTCTGGTAGAATTAATCCGACACCATCCTACACTGTAACTGGGGAAGATGACGCCATTGAAGGTTCTATGATGATGGGTGATTTGAACGCAGATGGATTCGCAGACTTGATTATTGCAACTCCAACAGCTGATCTTCTGGGAAATACTCACAACGGTAGAGTTGATGTTTACCACGGCTCAAGTTCAGGGCTTTCATCAATCCCTGATGTCATTTTAGCCGGCGAGGGAGATCTATTCCACTTTGGGATGGGAATCGACCTTGGTGATTTTAATGGGGATGGAATCCAAGACTTAGCAGTTGGCGTTCCTGGATGGTATAACCTTACTCAAAGCGAGGGCCAGCAAGGCCAAGTTCAAATTTTCACTGGCCACGCCGATGGTCTGACTTCCCAACCGATGTACTCCATGTCGGGAACTGGGGACGAACGTATCGGTGATGTTGTGAACTCGCTTGAACAGAACGGTGGCCATTCTGCATTGGCAGTCTCGGCACAAGGATGGGGCAATGGCCTTAGCGGTACTGAGAACAAATCCGGGAAAGTCCTTGTCTTTGGCTTCGAAACGGGCAGCATGATACTGGAGCGTAATCTAACTCAAACCACAAACGGTAAAATGTTTGGACGTACAATGGAAGCTTGCGATATCAACGGGGACAGTTTCGATGAATTGATTGTCGGGAACACGGGAACTTACGATGATGCTCTATCGTATTCTTCAATTGAGTACTTTGAGGGTTCTTCAAACGGTTATGATGGAACTCCAATCCATATTGTTGAGTCCAATCAACAAGGAAGGTTGTTTGGCCACAATATTGCATGTTTGGAAGACATTAACGGGGATGGACTTGAAGACCACATCATTTCTGAGCCGTACAACAGTTCAGGCGGGGGTTTCAGTGCAGGAAAACTTTGGTTGTACAATGGGGCGACAGGAGCGATGTCTTCGGAGCCGGATTGGACCCTCCTCTCATCCGAACCAAACGCCCGAATTGGTGGGGCGATTGAAGCAATTGGAGATTTAAATGATGATGGGTTTGGCGATATCCTGATCAGTAAACTCGGTGGGGATAGCGGGGGCAGTCTCGAGATTTTCCTTGGTTCCTCAACTGGACTTCAGGCGGAATCTCAATTGCTCGCTGAAGGACTTAGCGGAGAATATCTAGGTTCGGTCTTAGCCGGGTATGGTGATGTCAATTCAGATGGCTTGAATGAAATTATTTATTCCATGAGAAATACATCGGAAGGAACAGATTTTAGTTTGAATTACCCCGTTTTGTCGGAACGCGATTTAGAATATCTCACCTTTACGTACAATGGTGTGCTTACTGGTTTAGACCTCGGGACAGCCACACGTGGAGAAACTTCAATGGCCTTTACGCTGTCAAATAATGACGGACACAAACTGATGAAGCTTGAACACATGAAGGATGGAACTCCTATCGGCCAATGGGTTGAACAATGCATTGTTTCTTCCATTGACCCTTCAACTCAATTCATCTTTGATGTCCGCCCCTCTGGGATGCCAATTATCGTTACTGAAGACAACATGCACATGGTTCTTCATACTCCCACCTCAATGACTGCGGTAGAGATGGATGTTGCGACCACGGGAACCATGGGGCAATTCCTTGGAGCCTCTCTTGATGCAGATGGCCAACAAATGCTGGCGTATACTTCAGGAGCGGGTCAACAAATATTTGCTAGCCAAGAATCAGCATCCGGATGGACACACGAAATGGTCCGCTCTGCTGCTGCCCTAGGTGGACCTATTTCGGTTTCAATCAATGAAACAGGTGCGCCTTCCCTAGTTTACAGGCTCACGACGAATCAACTTGAATTAGCGGAACGACCGAGTGGATGGTCTCTCACTTCTCTCGGCTTGGAAGGCCAAGCCGTTTCGACTCAACACCCCTCGCTCATCATGCCAGATGGGAAGCTTGCAGTTGCTCTGGTCACTTCTGATGGTAACGCAACCAATCTCTCTCTTTGGACCTATGACGGCCAACAGTTGGAAACCTCCTGGATTGCGAATCAATCCGACTTGGATGTCCAAATCTCAACCGCTTTGCTTTCAAACGGGTCTTTGTTGGTAGCGACTTTGACCTCCACAGGAGAATTGTCCTTGTTCGAACAATATCCCGGTTCAAGCGAGTGGGAAAGCCATTCACTCGCTCAACCTAGCGGCACTGATCATGAATATCGGTTGGACCTTACGGGGGGAACGGAACCAGTTTTGGCTATCCGTGCTAATTCCGTATCTTCTCTATACATGATGAATGAGGATGCAACGTGGACCTCGGTGGCCGAACGCCCAGCGGCTGCAGTTGATGGGGCGTGGGATGTTCTCCACATGGGGTCTCATTTGCTCCTCGTAACAAGTGAGCCTGTTACCCAAAGAGTGACCATCAACACGCTTGACCTCAACAGCATCACAAACGCATCAGCCTCTTGGCTTAGCGTTTCTTTTGGTGGCATAGAATCTTCAGCCCCGATGAATGCAATGGTTGACAGTAACAACACCGTCCATCTTTCCTATTGGGATACTTCATCGGATGATGTAATTGTATTGAGGCTGTACGCTGACCAAGACAGAGACCTTGTCTTTGACCTCATCGATGCATTGCCAACAGTTGGTAATCAATGGATGGATAGCGACTCTGATAATTACGGAGACAATCCACTCGGGCCATTAGGCGACGATTGTCCTACCACAGCAGGTTCCTCAGGATATTACGGGCTTCATGGATGTCCTGATTACGACTTTGATGGATTTGCGGACCAAATTGATGATTGCGGTAACGACTTTGGTACATCGTGGATTGACCGGTTTGGTTGTGAAGATGCTGACCAAGATGGTTGGTCAGACAACGGGCAAGGATATATTGACGGTGACAAATATCCAGATAACTGGAAAATTTCCTTGGACAGTGATGGGGATACCTACGGTGATAATCACGGTCCCGACTGTTGTGATACAATTTTTGATCCATCCGTGGGTGATGAATTCCCCTACATCGCAAGTCAATACAAAGACAGGGATGGAGACGGTTTTGGTGACAACGATTCAGACAGTGTTTACGGTGATTTTTGCCCCTTTGTTTGGGGCAGTTCTTACCTTGACCGTAACGGATGCCTTGACACGGATGGAGATGGGGCAAGCGACCCTTCAGACATTGGTAATTCATTGGAATGGAACGAGTCTATGGGTGCAGACATGTGGCCAACTGACCCTACACAATGGGCGGACAGTGACGGGGACGGCTTCGGTGATAACGGCTCAATGAATGCAACCAACCCGGATAGTTTCCCAAATAACATTGCTGTAGCGAACGATTCAGACCAAGACGGGTACCCCGATGAATGGACGGAATTTTACAATGCTACCATGGATGATGACGGGGATGGAATTGAAAACGCATTTGATTGGTGCGGCGGCTCCATCGTGAACTCCACTGAACAAGTTGATTCCGAAGGCTGTAATGAGTTTGATTCAAGGCCCCAAGTTCGAGCCCCTCCAGAGTTGAACAATCAAGGTCTCACACTTGACGGGTGCCCTGGTGAATGGGGCAATTCTACCAAGCCAGCAGGTGGTTGCCTTGACTCTGATGGCGACTCATGGAGCGATAACATCGACCAATTCCCTCTTGAGCCTACCCAATGGGCTGACCTTGATGGGGACGGCTTTGGCGACCAAATCAATGGTTTCCAAGGTGACGTCTGTCCTGCAGAAGTAGGTGTACTCAACGGAACTGCTGGAGTAGGGTGCCGATTTATAGATTTAGCAGACCAAGATCTTGACGGTGTTATCAACCAAGATGACGCTTGTGCTGAAACACCAGCGGGTCAATCTGTAAACGACCAGGGATGTGCACAATCTCAACTTGATGATGACGCTGATGGTGTCGCTAACAACGTTGACCTCTGTGCGGATACTGCAGCAAGTGCAACCGTTGACAATGATGGTTGCAGTGCAACACAGCGAGAGTCTGATTCAGACGGTGACGGACTTAATGACCCTGAAGATTCATGTCCTGGAACCGGCCCAGATGCTGTTGTAGATGCAAACGGATGTTCCGAAGCCCAGCGTGATTCTGATGGGGATGGGATTTCTGACCTTTCAGATGTTTGCGACGATACACCAGCCGGCTTCCCTATTCTCGCAAACGGTTGTACCGACGAAGATGCGTTGGATACCGATTTGGACGGAGATGGCTATTCGGGTGCCTACAGTTACAATATTGATGCGGAAACAGGACTCAGGTATGACGAGCAAGGAGATGCTTACCCAACGGATGGGACCCAATGGTCGGACCAAGATGGTGACGGATTCGGTGACAACAGCTCTGGAACTAACGGAGACGATTGCCCTGCTGAATACGGGACCTCGTTCAAGGATTATCTTGGCTGTGACGATGACGGGGACGGATGGCGAGATGAATTCGAACCTGTTAATCTAAGAAATGATGCCACACAGTGGCAGGACTCTGATTTCGATGGATTTGGTGATAATTGGGGAGACTCCTCTTGGAATTCAAGCCGAAATCCTACATGGCCAGGTATTTTCGTAGAAGGTGCGACCAATGCTGATTTGTGCCCAAAAACCCTCTACCAGTTGAAAGACCAAGTTGATGGTGAAGGTTGTCACATCACCGAACGAGATTCTGACGGTGACGGAGTCTACGATAACGAAGACGAGTGTGTTGACAAACCAAAGGGTTCCGATGGATATGCGGACGGTTGTCCGTATGAGCCGCTCTCTAACGGCAATGAGGATGATGGATTGCTTGGAATGAGCGGAGGAACGCTAATGATTGCCCTTTCTGGAATTGGAATGTTGGTGATCGTGGTCTTCCTCGTGATTCTTCGAGCATCAAGTAGAGAAGATGATGATGAAGATGAGGATGATGACTACGATGACTTTATGGATGACGATGACGATTCTAATGATGTGTTCAAGTCACTGGATCGTAAGTCTGCAGCAGCCTCTACACGCACGGCTTCTGCAGGACCTTCCCGCTCAAAGCAAACTGAACGAAAGGGTCCGACATCTTCCCCTGTGCAACGTTCAGCACCCTCACAACAAAAACAATCATCTGGCCCACCTGGTCGTTCACCACCTTCCCGTGGTCCTCCCGGGGCGAAGAAGGAAGTCCAGAAAGTCGCTAAGAAAAAGTCAGTTTCAGCCCAAGAAGAACCATCTACGAAGGTTCGTAAAGCGAAAATCAGCGTCGATTTGAGTATTTTTGAAGACTGGCAGACCGATGACCGTGAATCCGCAGTGGACTGGGTTGTTGAGGCGGTTGGTGATGGTGAACTTGAACGAGGTATCCTCATGCAACTCCAAGAAACAGGATGGTCTGCTGAACAATCTCGAGCAATTTTCAATCTGGCTCGTAATCGATGAGGTAATGCAGGTTGGATATCAACATCCGTGAGGTCTTAAATGGAGGACCGAAGTGGCAACGATAGGGAGGGGTAAAATGGCTGACGAGACAAGTTCTTCGAATCAATCAACCATTGAAGTTGATGATGCCGCGGCTTATTTTGGAGCCACGACTTCTTCAGACATGCTTCACACTCTGATGTCAATGCCTCGGGAACAAGCAATGGTTCAATTTTTTGAGATTCTATCCGATATTGTCCTAAGCCCCGGTGACTTTGATTTTGAAGCAGCAAGCGAGCGCATGCAGTGCGAAGGTGGCGAAATATACTATCTCGTTGCAGGCCATCTTGCGCTGATGAGCATGCCCGATCCATTGCTTGATGCACTAGGTCTTCCAAATTCATCAGGAGATGTAATGGGTGCACGTCTTGCATCAATTACCACAGAACAAGAAGAATCGTTGACTCAATTAGCCGACCCAATGCGGATGATGAAAATTTTCGCCGTAGCTCACCAAACCGGACAGGCTGATGAAATCATGAAGTACATGAATACCCTTCAAGGACACTTGGATTCTGTAGAACCATCGCTCGACGTGCTTGTTAGCATTAACAAAGAATTGGATGCAGCACTCGATGTTCGTGGGCACATACTGCCCTTGCCCTCTCTTGCTAGCGGTAGTGCTGCTCCGGCTGAACTTGTCCTGCCAAAGGCAGCCCCTCCCGTTGTATCAAGCCCAAAGACCGTTGTGCCGCTACCAAGCACAGCACCGCCATCAGTTCCAATTCCAACAACACCTACGCCCATCCCAGAGCCCAGCCCAGCCCCTGTGGCAGTTCCGCTTCCTAGTGAATCGGTCCAATTGCCCGTCATAGAAGCGGAATCTGCTCCCGAAGAAACCGTGAATGTTGAAAACGAAAAGCAAGTAGCACGTGCTACCCAAAATGCGTTTGCTGGAGCCTTTGATATTGGGATTGGAAACGAAGACGCAACACCCTCTGTGGTTGAGCAACAGGCAGAAGAAACCATGCAAGTTACTGAGCCTGCTCCTCTGGAAGAATCTGCCCAAGATGAGCCTGAAGAAGAGGAATTCGTTAGTGCAGCAGAACACTTCATCGCAGCGGATGAGGACAGCAGCGGTGCATTATCCGTAGAAGAACTCGCACAAGCAACCGGTGCAACCCTTGAGGAAGCATCCGAATTGCATGCAGAGGCCGATACGGACGGAGACGGGGTTGTTACACTATCAGAATTCATATCATCTCCGGCTGGGGAACGCTCTGTATCTTTGCCTAAGCCCGTCGCTCCAGTACGTAAACCGCTTGGTGGTGGGCAGCAACCTGCCCAAGCGCCTCAGCCAGTAACTCAGCGTCCACAACCTCTTCCCCAACAACCTCAGCAACCCCAACAAAACTGGCAGCAACAACCCCAACAACCCCAACAAAACTGGCAGCAACAACCCCAACAACCCCAGCAAAACTGGCAACAGCAACCTCAACAGCAACCAGGATGGCCCCAACCCCAAGCCCCGGTGGTTCAGCCCACTATTCGCTCTGGAGTTCACTGCAGGAATTGCGGTATTGGTCTCGATCCATATTGGCGCTTTTGTCCTGTTTGTGGCCAGCAAAATATGGGCTATTGATGCCCTACTTGAGAAGAAATTGTCCTTCTTCTACCAAGACAGTTTCATCAAGCCAAATGCTTGGCGAGTTCATGACGCCTGATACGTGGATGCCGACAGCAGCAGTGCCACCGAGTGTTGTATTGTCTCCGATTGAAAAATAAGCAGTGCCAAGGCGTTTCTCATCTTCGAGAACACTTCCAATCAGCCTTGCCTGCGGATTCATACCAAATCCGAATTCGGCAACAGTCCAAACATTTTCTTGCTCTTTATTTCGTAACCGCTTTGCTGCTTCCCCAAAGGCTTGTCGGATTTGCGCAGCAGCAGTTCCCCCTTTGACATCAACAACCAATCCATCCTCAATTTGAAGCACAACAGGCTCGTCAACCAGCGTAGAATCCCATGAGCCATCTATCACGATGGTTCCATTCATGGTCCCCTCTCTTGGAAGGGTGAATATTTTTCCAGCAGGGAGGTTGGTCAACATCCTTGGGCGATTACAAATCCCGTTATCATCCAGTTTCCATTCTCGCCAATTGACTTCAAAAGTCACATTGGTGCCGGCAGCTGACTTTACATTGACAATGCGCTTTCTTCTTAGGACAGGAGTCATTTCACCTATATTCTTCTTTATCAGGGCAAAGTCTGCAGACATTCCCCCACTTGTGAACATCTCATTTGTCATCCCGGGCATGGTTGCCACTCGAGCGCCGTCCTTGATGGCTTGGCGTACCGCTCTTGTATGGGTGAGTGAGTATCGGGTAGGTGCAATCACTACCTGTTGCTGACGCATTAGGTTGACCACCGGAGCAGGAGGTTCTTCCCCGTGGTGACGTCCCTTTGGCATAACGACCAACAATACTCGGTCGGAGCGCTTGCTGGCAGCGTCGTGCAATGCTTGCCCGATATCGGTTGTCGTGGGGTCACAAACAATGAGAATATTTTCTCCTCTGCGTAAATCCATACAGGTGTCAATGACGGTAACAGCACTTTTTTGCATTAATTTGTCCATCCCAACTTCGGATTCTTCCTGTTGGACCTCTTCAGATTCTGGGATTGTAACCGGTGAAGGTTCAAGTTCAGTAATCGGAATCAATTCGCTCTCAGAGATCGCTTCATTGAGGTCAGTATCTTCCGAAGTTTTGGGAGTGCCGTCCTTACCTTTTCGCCGGAAAGGGGACACCATGATACCCGTAGAATTCTATTCTTCTTCAATGTGTGGTTTGTTCTTTGGGCTGAACAGAAATTTCTTTTCGTCTATTTTGAAGAGAGTGTTCAAGAACACCTTAGAGTTCGTAAAGCCATGCAAGCCTATGATGACTTTTTGGTTCGTGTTCAAGACATCCATCGTTTGAGTTCGTTACAAGGCCATCTCGGATGGGACCAAGAGGTATTGATGCCCCCTAAGGGAGGCGAATCTCGGAGTGAAATTCTTGCTTGGTTGGCTGGGAAGCGTCATCAACATCTTACTGACCCTGAAATGGGCACGCTGCTCACACGCCTTGAATCGGAAGACCTGAATGTAGACCAATCTGCAAACGTCCGGGAAATGCGTCGTGCGTTTGACCAAGCAGTCAAACTGCCAAAGGAATTCGTAGAAGCGTTCGCCAAAGCTCGTTCTGAAGCTCTTGTTGCATGGCAGGAGGCACGGGCCGCTGCTGACTTTTCGATGTTTAAAGACACGTTAGAAGCCTTGATCGATATGACAAAAACAAAGATCGGATATCTCGGTGTGACCAGCACACCGTATGATGTGCTGTTAGACGAGTACGAAGTCGGTATGACCGTTGCCGACTACGACCCTCTCTTTGAAGGCCTAAAGCAACGTTTGGTACCTTTGCTTCAGTCCATCACCAATGCACAGAACAACCAGACGGCTCCAAAGCTCCCCGAAGGTCTTCGATTTTCAATTCCTGCCCAAGAAAAGTTTTGTGAGGGGATTTCCTCACGAATGGGCTTTGATTTTGAAGGTGGACGCATGGATGCATCAACCCATCCATTCTCAGCAGGACTTTGGCCAGGAGATACGCGCTTCACAACACGGTTTGACGACACGGATCCCTTTTCCTGTTTGTATGCGGTGATGCATGAAACCGGTCATGCTCTTTACGAACAGGGTCTTGACCGAGCGCATCGTTTCACTCCACGAGGTGAAGCTGTTTCGTTAGGTGTTCACGAATCTCAGAGCCGCTTTTGGGAAAACCAGATTGGCCGTACCGCTGCCTTTTGGGATGTTGCTTTGCCACTCTTTTATGCTGAGTTCCCCGAAGCCCCAGAGTGGGATTCACAAACCATGAACCAAATCGCCAATACGGTCGAAAAAGGTTTTATTCGCGTAGAGGCGGATGAAGTTACTTACAACTTACACGTAATGCTGCGGTATGAAATTGAAAAGAAACTGTTCAACGGAGACCTCGCCGTTGAAGATTTGCCGACTGCATGGAATAGTATGTTCAAGGAATGGTTTGGAGTCGATGTTCCAGATGATCGGCTTGGATGCCTCCAAGACATTCACTGGTCTATGGGCGCATTTGGCTACTTCCCGACGTATACGCTTGGTAACCTCTATGCTGCCCAACTGTTGGAGGCCATGCGCAATGACCTCGGCGATATTGACAAGATCATTTCCTCTGGTGACTGGAGTCCAATGTTGGACTGGCTTCGCCCTAGAATACATGAACGTGGTAGCCAAGTCACTCCGAGTGAACTCATCGAAGACGCAACCGGGAAAGCCCCTACGCCAGAACCCTTCCTCAATTATATTGAAGGAAAATACCGAGCACTGTATCATCTTGATGCGTGATTATTCCCAAGGCGTCATGATGATTGGTTCGCCAACTTCACCGGGCTCAACCAAGATTTTCCCTTTCTGCCCAGTTGCTGTCGTCCGTTCAAAGACAGGTATTCCTGCAACAACCGTTACTTGAGCCCAACCTACGAGTGCATGGCCTCTGAAGGGGCTCCAGCCAACTCTGCTCCAAGCATTCTTGTCTTCTACCACAGCTTCATTCATCATATCAACCAAGACGATGTCGCCATCATTACCTTCCTGCAAGAGACCTTTACCGGTCATGTTGTAGCAATCTGCAACATTCGTTGACATCCAACGTACAACATCTTCAATGCTGCATTTTCCATCTTTTGCGTGTGTGAGCATGACTGCGAGCGATGTATCAACACCGGGCATGCCGCTTGGTGCCTTTGGGAATCCGAGGGCCTTTGCTTCCAACGTGTGGGGGGCATGGTCCGTCGCAATGCATTGGATTGTTCCATTTAGCATGTGATTCCAAAGCAGTTCGCGGTCCTTCTTGTAACGAATTGGTGGATTCATTTTCAGACGAGTCCCTTCTCGTGTCACGTCATCTTCGTCAAACGTCAAGTGCTGAGGAAGCGTTTCGGTTGTGATGATTGCTCCATCTGCTCCAGCCTGACTTGGAAGCGTAGTCTTTCCCTCTAGCCAATCCGCTTCTAAGCCACTTGTCAAGTGAAGTACATGCAAACGATGGCCAGTGGATTGGGCCAGTTCAACTGCGAGCTCAGTCGCCAAGAGGGCGGTGACATCATCCCTCCACTCAGCATGTGCAGCGATGTCAGTTCGAGATTTGAATACCTCAAACCGCTCTATGAGCCGTTGTTCATCCTCAGCATGTACGGCGATTAAGCCTGCAGTGTTTCCGAAAATAGTTTCCAAGGCTTTTCTCTCGTTAACCAAGAGCGTACCCGTAGAGGACCCCATGAATACCTTGATCCCACAAATCCCTGGTATGGCGAGTGGGGCGTCGGGAGTTCCAACGGCTTCTTGCAGGTCAGAAACGTTATCCGGGGTTGCTCCAATGAAAAAGCCATAATTGTTCACGCATTTTTTGGATGCAGTGTCCAATTTCATGTTCATTCCTTCCATTGTGGTAATGGAGGGTTTGTTGTTGGGCATATCAAGGAATGAGGTCACTCCTCCGCTGACCGCTGCGGCCGAACCAGACCCCAAATCTTCCTTCTCAGGTTGACCAGGGTCGCGGAAATGACATTGAGGGTCAATCATTCCGGGGAGAAGGTGGAGTCCCTCTGCTTCGATTAAGAGTTCATCGTCTTGGGGTGTTAGAGAACCTGTAGTGTCAATGGTTTCAATGACTCCGTTTTGAATCCTTAAATCTCCTATAATGGTTTGATTTGGTAGGACCATCGTTGCGCCCCGAATCAACATATTGCCTCTCATCTTCAATCTCCAATCTTCGGCTGATGCGGCCAGCACATCAATATGGCGATGGGGGTCTTAGGTGCGAGAAGCGCCTTTGGGCCGAAATGCGTCGCAAATCTCAGAGTCCATCTCCATGTAAGGGCCGTTCATTAAATCGACACAGTATGGGACAGACTTCCAAATCTCATCAATCGTCTCTCGAATCGCCTTTGGTCGCCCGGGCAGATTGAAGATGAGGCTTGAGCCTCTGAGGCCACCAACTTGGCGAGACAATATTGCAGTTGGCACGTAGGCGAGCGATATGCTACGCATCTGTTCACCAAAACCGGGCATCATTCTATCGCAAACAGCAATCGTAGCCTCAGGCGTGACATCCCTTGAAGCAGGTCCAGTGCCGCCGGTTGTAACGATCACATCGCACCCGAATTCATCGGTCAAGGTCTTGAGGGTGTTCTCAATGTCTTGTTGCTCGTCGCGAACACATCGGTAATGGGCGGTCCAAGGGCTCCTGATGGCTTCGTCAAAGAAAGAAAGAATTGCAGGGCCCCCTTCGTCAACATACACTCCTTGACTTGCACGGTCACTTACGGTGACAATTCCAAGGGTGACGGAATCTCCAACATGGCCGGCTCGGCCCTCTCGTGATGTTTGTTGGTCCATGGAACCGCCTCACTGGTCGCCGTACTTTGCTACAATGTCTGCGTGGAAGTTGTCGAGAAGCGTATCTTCAAACAATTCGGTTTGACGGCGCATCTTGGTTGAACGGATATGCAGGACTGCCATGAGGATGAAGACGATAATAATCATCGGAATGAATACCTCGAGCTTGTACTGGTGCATGAATTTCACAATTCCTTCAGCAGTATAGGCCCATGTGATCGAAGCGATCGAACCACCAACAAACGTGGCTATGAGCACGCGCATGAATTGCATGCGTGAGAGCAGGCCCAGCATGGCTCCCACAAGTACGCCAGAAGCCATGAACGGAATCCAAACGAAGACGATCAATCCCCAAAAGCCCCATTTGTTGATCATTTCACGCTTCTCATTAGCCATGTATTCAACGGTTGAAAGCGTATCTCCGAGGAATTTGGTTTGGAGCATTCGGCCGCCTAATCCATCTTGGCGCGCAATTGCTACGATTCTGTCATCATCGGCAGATTTTCTCTCAACACGCCCCGCTCCGGAACGGTCAGCGAGGGTTGAAACTTCGTTTCGAGTTTTCACAACCAATTCTTGAGTGCCAAGAAGTTCTTCATTACGCTCTGAAATAAAGGTAAACAATTCATCTTTAATCTGCGTTGAGGTTTTGTCAAATCGGAAGAAGGCAAATCTTTGGGTTGGTCTGTAGATGACGGATACGAAGACAACTCTATCGTCGCTGGTAACGACGGCACCCTTCATTTCAACGTCGTTGCGACGGGTAAAGAAGAGATCAAGGCTGTCCCGAACATCGTCTTCAACTCTTGAGAGTGAGTGCAACTCTGAAAAGAAGGAGGAGTAATCTTGACGTTCTTCGGCTTCTTCACCACTGACGACACGAGTTCCGATTCCAACTCCGGAGTCGAAATCTATTGATTGGCCTGCGCCAATGATTCGGACATTGAGCTGAACAGGCTTGAATACTCTGAATATTGCAAACTCTTCAAGAATATTCCGAAGAATTTCTGCTCGTATTTCTTTTGCGTCTGAGAGTGTGTTTTCAGTGTTCTTGTAGGCCACCATAATGTCAATGGACAAGTCCCTTGTCTCCACTTTGAATAGATCATGATCGACCTCGACATTGAGGCGATTTGCAATCTCAGTGACGGTATCTTCTACCAGTCTAGCAATGTGATTGCGGGACAGGATATCGTCGGTATCTTGGTGGTAGACCTTGTACATGAGCGGGTAAAGAACAAGCAATGAGATGATCGAAAGTGAGAGCGAAATGAAAGCCATCCACCATGCGGGGATTCCGGCCGCACCACCGGTAAGCATGGCGGTTTCACGACCACCGCCTAATTCGGCACCCATCAGCAAATACCCCCAATCTCCGAGGTCTTGGACTGTCCAGCAGGAACGGGAGCCAGCATCGGCGATACGAACGTCGGAATGTTCGGTGTCATCAACGAACGGAAGGAATGAGAGCGCCTCGCTTGATATAGTGAGTTCAAAACTAACGGCTTTGGTCATTGATTGCATGACCAGAGGAGAACTGATGTTGTTTTCTTCATACACCGTTAGTCGGAATTTTAGGTTGTAGTCACCTTCGGCCAAGTCAGAGAACGGTGCTTTGAAATATGCTCTACCAGAGTTATTCACCTCTTCATCAACAACACGAGTTGTTTCATCGGTCATCACAACATCATTTGCTCCATCTTTGTCCTCGATGGAATAGTTGAGGAACGCTACTCCGTTCGGCAGATTATGGCCGGCAATGGAGAATAATTCTCGGTCTGGGTCTGGGAATATATTGAGCCAAGGTTCATCAGAGATTTCTTCACATTCATCGCCAATGTCCAAAAAAGTAGTGGACGCTTTGTGGTCAAGAGCAGTCGTGTTGCCAAAGACCCCCGAGGACATTGAAAAGAGGAGTAAAGCAAACAGCATCCCGTAAACGAGTCCTCCCATCAACACGAAATCTTCGATGTTTGACAAGAAACGTTTTCCACCGCCCATCCGCCGCTGGCGAATTTCTTGGAGTTCCTTTGTCTCCTTGTTTCGAGATTTTGTATGTTCTTCATGAGCGTCGAGAGGCGCCTCGTGGTCTGCCGCTCCCTTGCCCATAGTGAGGGCAAGACGGAACTTCCTCATGAACCCTTTTCTCTTTATCGTTGAGGGGTTCGTTCACTAAGGCCTGTTCTATAGATATGCGCAGTTGACCATCAATGCTTCAAATTAAGGAAAATGGGCGACTGATTTCTTATTTGGAGGCGACATTATCCCAAAAATTTCCGCTGTTTGCAATCTCTGTTTGAGGGGCCGGTTCCGAAATTTCAGAAGGTGATGGAGCGGCATGAAATTCGTCTAGAAAATCTCTAGACGTTGTTCGTTCACGTTCTTTTTGTAGCCGTTTAAGCGTAAATTTACTCTCTGGGAAGAGTGCCATTCGTATCGAAATACATCCGCCTAATTGGACCATTAGGCCTGCAAATAGAAACGGTAAAGAGAAGCATATCATAAAAATACTCAGCATCACACTTTCACCAAAACCGACAGGCAGTATCAAGAATGGAACAAGGGTAAACGGCATCCCAAAGCAAATCAAGAAAATCCCGGATAAGAAAGCACCCAGTCGCTGTGGAGTCTGAAAATCAGTCATGTCGCTTTGGCCAAGCATGATTCTTCCTCACGGTGATGAATGTTGGTGGGTTAGGCCGGACTTGAACCAGCGACCTCGGCATCTTCAGTGCCGCGCTCTCCCAACTAAGCTACTAACCCGTTTATTCTTGGCGAGTGCCCTCGCCATATCAAGCCTTCCGATGTAGCGTCTCCACTGGGCTGTTCAAAAAAAGCTCTACTGAGCCTCAAACTGCTCCGTTCAAGACATCAGTTTGCATCTTGAACAGTGTCTCCATTCCACCATCAGCCTGAGCCAATAGGGCGCTCAGTTCATCAGCAGAGAAGGTAGATTCTTCTCCAGTACCTTGAATTTCGACGTATTTTCCATCGCTCGTTTTGATCACGTTCATGTCAACATCTGCATTTGAGTCCAGGATATAATCGAGATCAAGGTAAACATCACCATCAATCAATCCTACCGAAACAGCGGCGAGGTCATGAGGTATGACGTCCATTTCGTGATTTTTCTGTTCAATGGCTGACAGTGTAGGGGCAGTCCACCCCTCTTTGCGTTGTTCAAATGTCGGCCGGAGGTCAGAAGGTAGACAATCCCCGCTCGCTATCAATCGGCGAACAGCCAAACGAAGGGCGATGTTTGCTGCAGTGATGGATGCGCAACGAGTACCGCCGTCTGCGTTTAGCACATCACAATCGATGTTCAGGGCAACGGGCCCTAGTGCTTCTAGGTCTACTGCGGCTCGGAGTGAACGAGCGATAAGGCGTTCAATTTCTTGCGTCCGGCCTTTTGCTCCATTTCGCTCTCGGCGAAACCTGGAATCTGTTGAACCTGGTAAAAGTGAGTACTCAGCATGGACCCAGCCTTTTGTTGCATCTCGAGGGAACCAACGTGGGAGTTTGGATTCTTTGGTACAGCAGGCTAAGACAACGGTGTCGCCTTGTCGGTAAAGGACTGATGCAAGGGCATTTGGAGTGAAATCCAATTGCACTTCGACATTTCGCATTTCGTCCGCTTTTCTTGAGAGTTCCAAGTTGGTCTTGAATTTGGCCATGCATCTCCCAGCGGGTTCGCTTCATCAAGCCTTCTCACCTTCCAACTTGGGTGACGCGCACCTTCAAAGCGTTTCAGTGGGTGGAAGAATCATGTCCCAGCCTCAAGCAGTTATTTGCGGCGTTGCTCGCACCCCCATCGGAAAATTTCTCGGTACTCTTTCGCCGTTCACTGCAGTTGAACTCGGTGTATTCTCTGTGAAAGAGTTGCTAAATCGAGTCAACATTGACGCTCAGTCCGGTGTTATTGACGAGGTTCTTTTCGGTCAAGTTCTCCAAGCAGGAGCGGGACAGAACCCTGCTCGTCAAGTCGCTCTGGGTGCTGGACTACCGGTTTCGACCCCTTGTACAACCATCAACAAAGTATGCGGTTCATCGCTCAAGGCGGCCATGATGGCTGCGAACAGTATTCGTGCAGGCGAATACAAAGCCATTGTTGCAGGGGGAATGGAGAGTATGAGTAACGCCCCACAATTGCTCATGGGCCAACGAAAAGGTGCTAAAATGGGTTCATCCACACTCATTGATTCAATGATTCATGATGGCCTCTGGGATGTTTACAATGATGTTCACATGGGTCTCACCGGGGAAACGGTTGCAAAGGAATGCAATATAAGCCGTGAAGATGCTGACCATTTCGCATTACGAAGTCAACAACGGGCTGCCAATGCTTGGGAACAAGGTTGGTTTGACTGGGAAACTTTCTCCATAGAGGTTCCACAACGAAGAGCAGATCCAATCACCTTCAATTTTGACGAAGGAGTTCGGGGCCAAACGACCATTGAATCTCTTGGTAAATTACGTCCGGCATTTGACCGTGATGGCATGGTCACTGCCGGTAATGCCAGTACGCTTAATGATGGGGCAAGTGCGATCTTGGTCGCAGAAGAATCCTTTGCTCGGGAACAAGGTTGGGAAATTATTGCATACATTCGCGATTATTGCACATCCGGAGTTGAACCTGCTCGTGTCATGAGCGCCCCTATCCCCGCAGTTAAGATGCTGCTTGAACGAAATGAACTTCAGGTATTGGACGTTGATGTCTACGAACATAACGAAGCATTTGCATCTGCATCATGTGCTGTGGCTCAAGAAGTCGGAATTCCTGACGATCGCTTCAATCTTCACGGTGGAGCAGTTAGTTTAGGCCACCCGCTCGGTGCGAGTGGAACGCGTTGTCTCATCACCATGTTAGGGGTCATGCGACGCATTGAAGCGTCTTCAGGAGTCGTTACTCTTTGCCTTGGCGGGGGTAATGCTGTGGCAATGTATGTCACACGAGATGTTTGAATCCAAGGCCCGATTTTTCCTGCTTTGAACGGTTCATGCTAAATAGGGAGCGGCGGGGGCTTCACATTGGGTGTACCAATGGGTTCCTTTCAAGACCTCGGCATAAGCGATGCACTTGCGGAAGTATTGTCTTCGCAAGGTATTAACGAGCCGTTCGAAGTTCAAGTAGAATCTATACCTCCTGCTATGGAAGGCAAAGATGTCTCATGCCGAGCGCCAACAGGGTCCGGTAAAACATTGGCTTTTGGTCTCCCTATGCTGGAAAAAGTCTCTTTTGCCGAGCCAAACCGTCCTCGCGCTCTTATTCTAACTCCAACCCGAGAGTTGGCTGAGCAAATCTATGGTGTTCTCAAGCCACTTGCTCGGGTTATTGACAGGACTGTTGGAACCATCTATGGTGGAGTTTCCTACAAGAATCAGTACCGAGCCTTAGAGCGTGGATTGGATGTTGTCGTAGCTTGCCCAGGTCGTCTTCTTGATTTGATGGAGCGGGGAGCAGTCGTCCTCAAGGATGTTGAAGTTGTTGTCATTGACGAAGCCGACCGAATGGCTGACATGGGGTTCATGGAGCCTGTTTGTGACATTCTTGACCGATGCCTCCCAGACCGACAAACCGTCCTTTTCAGTGCAACTCTTGACGACGAAGTTGCGGATTTGATCAAGCGCTATCAACGGGAACCTGTTCGACTCGAGGTTGGTGCTGAAGAAGTATCAATTACCGATATGGAACATCACTTTTGGCTTATGCCCCATGCCAAGAAATCTCCAATTTCTGCCGAATTAATACGTAATTGCGGGCGAACAGTTGTCTTCTGCCGTACCCGACTCGGTGTAGAGCGTGTAACTGATGAGTTACTTGATGACGGCCTCGGTGTTCGAGGACTTCACGGTGGTTTGTCACAACGGCAACGTGACCGGGCTATGCAGGCCTTCAAGCACGGTGAATGCATGGCTCTGGTGGCTACAGATGTTGCCGCAAGAGGCTTAGATGTTGAAGGAGTCAACTGTGTTATTCATTATGACCCTCCGGAAAACGGTAAGGCGTACAAGCACCGTAGTGGACGAACTGCTCGCGGTGGAGCAAGTGGTGTAGTCGTATCTCTTGTTCAGCGCCCTCAGAAGAAAATGTATCATCGTCTTCAGAAAAATGTTGGTGTTAACGTAGACTTTACTCCACCCGACTTTGGCTCCCTTCCTACTTTTGAAGTTGAATACATCCCTCCCGAGCCACGTTCTCGTGGACGTCGTGATGGTGGTCGCCGAGATGGTGGCCGTCGAGATGGCGGGCGTCGAGATGGCGGCGGCGGAGGCTATGGGCGCCGAGATGGCGGTCGTCGAGATGGCGGTGGCGGAGGCTATGGACGTCGTGACGGTGGTCGTAGAGACGGAGGTCGTCGAGATGGCGGTGGCGGAGGCTATGGACGTCGTGACGGTGGTCGTAGAGACGGAGGCCGTCGAGATGGCGGTGGCGGAAATTATGGACGCCGAGATGGCGGTAGACCAGATTACAATCGCAATGAACGTAACCAACGTGACGGCGGATACCGTCGTGGCGATGACCGAGGAAATGATGGTGGCTCACAAAATGACCGCCGTGATAATCGTGGTGAACGCGAAGGTGGAAACCGTCGCAGCGACAATCAGCGTGGAAATGACCGCAATGACAACCGTGGAGGTCGCCAAGGTGGCCGAGATGGTGGTGGCGGAGGCTACAACCAACGAGGTAATGAGCGACGCGAGAACCGTGGTGGTCGTGATGGTGGACGTCGTGGTGAGCCCCGTGAAGACCGTGGATATCACGGCCGTTCTGCTCCTAGCCGAGAAAACAACTCTCGTAGTGAAGACAGTGGGGAGAAGAAGGAACACACGGGCAAGAGAGCACCTCCGCCCCGTCCCCGATCAGGACCACGCCCTTCAAGAGCAAACTTTTCCCGACGCAGAGGCTCTCCTCCTCGTTCATTTAAGCGAAAGAAGTGATGGTTCATCAAAGAACAGCAGTTCTTTCATGAGTATTGATTTGGCTTGCTCTCTAAGGACTCGGTTGTTTTCATCACAATGAATGTGATTGAAGTCTATCATCGTTCAAGATTGCTTTTTTCTCATTGCAAAGAATATGAACAGCAGAAAAAGTAACGTCGCCCCTGTCCCTCCATAAATCAACATTTGTTGATCTGTAGAACTTGACAATTCATTAGCTTCTGTTAGTTCTTCTAACGTTTGGTTTTGAAAGAAAATAACCTTCTGAGTCAAACTCATTGACATGCACTCATTGGTATATTCGCAGCTGAATTGACTCTTGACAATCACTTCAACATCTACCGCCAGGGTGTGGACTCCATCTGCGTTTAACGGCCAATCGGAACCATCTGCTGGCGTGTTTACTGTGATTCTAAAGAGTGCAGGGGGCCCATTGGGCTCGACTTCTATCCCAGTGAACGGGAGGGAAAATGCGCTCACTCCATTGACAACATCACCATTTGTGGAAAGGATGAATTGATCTATGCCATTGCCTTGATTGTAGATCTTATATTGTAAACTTTCAATTGTACCTGTTTCTATCATCGCAACAGGATTTGTCATTTCCAGGTTGAGTCCAGCATGCTGCAAGATGTTTGCCATCATGTTCACAGAACTCTCAGCAATATTGGGAGGCGGCAAACCACTTGTTTCTTGAACAGACGCCGTGATGGTGAGTGACCTTGACTGTACGGCCATTTGACTGTCGGCCCTTATGGCTACTTGGAAGTCCGATTCATCACCAGATGCAAGATAGATTGATCCAGGAGCAGCGGTTGCTAATCCGTCTGCGGTCACTTCGATTGAGATTTTCTCAGTGTGAAGTGAAGGATTGCTAACCGTGCAGTCTGCATATCCAGTCAATGTTGCTCCAGGATGGACTTCGATTTCCACGCTACCGCTTGGGTAAGGTGCAGTACAGCTCAATTCTACAGCGGCCACTACACTCTGTGCGGCCGAATTGTTAACCAAAGGAGAGGCAAAACTTGACATCAGCAAAATAAAAACCAGCCAAATTATGCGCATATGACAGGCTAAAGTCTACTTCTACTTCATTTTGATGCCTGCAATAGGCTCTGTTTTCACTAAATGCAATCGAACAACTCGAGCCTCTCCACGATGCAAATCCGATTCATTGAGCACTGTGGTTTCAACCGATGCGTGTATAATTGACATTATAGGTGCATGAGGTCCGGTTAATTCGGCAAGAATGGTATCAAGGTCAAACAGTAAATCTAACGATTTCGGCCCACCGCTTGTTAAGGGAAATTGACTCTTGTGATAGCCTTCCATGACGAAGTGTCCGCCCGGCTTCAATGCGTGAAGCATCCGAGGCATGTGGCGCTGCCGAATCGGCGTAGGTGTGTGGAACCAAGAGCATGCAATGAGGTCATAATCTTCGGTTTCAAATGAACGAAGCACCAAATCATCGACATGATACTCTACGGTTACATTGCAACTCTCGGCAAGTTGCATGCACTTCTTTTTCCCTTCTTCGGAGAGGTCAAACACTTCAGCATTCCATCCCTTCCCAGCAGCCCAAACGGCATTTCTGCCTTCGCCATCGGCTGGAAATAGGGCTTTGGAATTTGAATCAGGGTTCATGGATTCAATACGATTTTTGAGCCACACATTAGGCTCTTTGCCGTATGCAAACGCCTCTAATCCGAATCTTCTGTCCCACATTTCAGGACTTGAGCGCGTATTCTCATCCATCATTCTTCCTCCTTAAGCGGGAGTGGGTGAGAAAATATCCCGTGCTCCTCAACAACCTCACAGGCGCCTGGCAGTACGCCAAGCAAGTCGTCTGTAGATAGCCCGGTAACCTTGTAGATTTGGTTTGCTATTCGTTCTTTTTTGGTAAGGCCTGGTCTTAAAATTGCGTAACGTGGACACATTGCACGAATTTCATCCGGAGCGGCAGTCATCATGAGGGGGACTCCATTGATAGCAACGATTCCAATTCCAATTTCAACATTCAAATCCTTGTACCAGGTTCGTTGGCCACGGACGATAAATGCACCTTTTCCAACGTACTCGCCCGTCTGTGCAGTCTTCGAAACTTGTGCAGGCTTGACGCTATAGACCGTTCCATGGGAGCCTCCACTGTTCCAAGCCCTGCTCCAAGAAAGTGCCAACATAGCAGCTTGATTCAACTTCTCTTCATTGATGCGCTCATCTCCAAGTTTGTCTACCAGCCGATAGGCTGGTATGTCTGCAGGAAGATGGGTTGGCCTTCGTTCTTCCAGTGCAAACCCTTGAGTTGCTCTTAGGCTACAGGACGGCGCACCATGAAGGTCTGCGTGAAGGTACATGTCAGAGCCCGAAAGATGCTTTTTGACGACGGAATCATTTCCCTTTGCATCTTTGCCTCCAACCAAAAGGTGGCCTCCACTCACTGTACCCCATCGGTGTTGCTCAAACCACATTCGTTTGCTACGCTTCAACCGGTTGAGTTTACCACTTGCCTTTTGCTTCTCTTCTTTCTTCTTTGCTCGCTTCAATTGCCGCTCAGTTTCTTCTAGAGCATCAACGGCTCCGCTGGTCTTGTTCTTCTGTTTTCTTGCGGAGTCAAAGTATCGTTGTGCGTTCTGGTAAACCGTGGCGTCGAGTTCAAGCAAAACTTGTGGGCCTTTCGGTTCGTTTTGTTCATCGGGTAAAATCACGTTGATTTCTCGTTTTGAAGGGTTAATTGAAGTGATCCACGGGATGGATTTGGATGCTTTTTTGACAGCATCCCATCCGTTGGCTTCTACCGCTTCTTTGGTTTGATTAAGAAGACTTTCTACGTGGGTCCAATGTTCTTGAATGAGATGGCCTAGGCGTTGCTGTTTCTCGATTTTCACTCCAAAGCCGGCTAGGGCCTTCTCCTGCTGGGCTTTTCTTCGCCCAAGGCGATCTGCATCTGTCGATTGTCCGCGACCGGGGCCCGCCTGCTCGAAGCGCTCTTCTTCCCTCCGTTGCAATGCGTGGGCGTCATGACTTCCTTTCCATGAATCCACTGCGAGGCGTAGTGAGGAGAAACTTACAACGGGCTTCCCTTTGTGTGAGGGCAAGAGAATAGGCGTAGCTTCTTTGGTCCTCTTCTCGAGCCATTGATGTTGCTCGACCAAAGGCAAAGACTCGTACGTGGATAGCCAGTTTTCACCATCGTCATCACTGAGTTGAACGATGAGGTGGCCATTTTTTGTTGAATCCAAATCTTCCAATAATGATTTCAGTGCGCCATATATGGATTCAGGGTCGGCTTCTAGAGGGTCCATATTGGGTTCATGTTGAGCAAGTTCACAAACTGCATTAGCGTGAGTTCCCCCGAGGTTCGCTTTTCCACCAAGTGTGGAAACCAGGTCGCGGTCCGATTCTTCAAGAAGAGATTTCACAGCATCCAAATCTAGGGAGTACGGGTCTAATGCGGCAGGTGGTGGGACATATTCAACGCCCTTCTTGAGTGTCCTTCCGGCATATGAGGCGTGGGTTAAGGGCTGAACGATAATTCCATTTTCATCTGCTAAGATGATGTTTCCGTCTCTAAATACTTCGACGTAAAGGGTTCGCTCTCCTCCTTTGGTGTCAAAATGAAAGGATAACACTCTGTCAAAACCAACTTGATTTACAGCCGTTAGACGAGCATTCCGTAGATGCTTTCGCAAAACCATGGCGAACGGGGGAGGCGTCATCGGCATCGGCCGGTCTCGTTGTGACGTGTATATTCGCTCACCACGTACCAATACCAAGTCCGATTGGTCGGCACCTTTCGGATTGAGGCGAAGCACGACTTGTTCATAGTGGGGCATGTATGCTTTTTTGACATAGGCACCGGCCAATTCGTTTAATTCACGAGCAATGGCCCGTAGATCAAAACCTGACATTGCTTTCTTCATTTTGCTACCCCTTGTTATCCTTGTGAAGTTGAGGTTTATTGAAGGTTCTTCATGCACCGTAGATGACAGAATATCCAGCATCCTTCCAGCCCACTATTCCACTTTCAAGGTCTCGCACATCGGTATACCCGAGGTCGAGGAGTGTTTCGGCGGCTGCTTGAGAACGGTTTCCGCTGCGGCAATAAAGGAGAATAGTGGTGGATTTGTCATCTGGCAACTCACTGCTCCGTTCAGATAATTTATCATGTGGGATTAGTGTCGCATTTTCAAGATGACCATCCGCTTCCCATTCATCCTGAGTGCGAGTATCAAGAAGGAAGGCACCTGCTTCCTCATCAATCGCAGTTGCGAATTCATCAGCATCAAGCCGTATCCAATTTTCCGATTCCGATGTACATCCAGCAAGGCTTACAAGAGGAAGTACGAGGAGAATAAGGGTCGTAATCTTCAATCGTCCAAAGCTCTGCTTCATTGGATCACCCCTCCATCATCTGATGAGAATTGCAGCAGAACCTTTCCGATGTTTTTAGCGTCGTGAATGTACTGATGCGCATCTTGAACCTTTTCAGCGGGGAATATACTGTCGACGGTAGGATTGAGATTCCCATCTTCTATTCCTTTGAGAATGCGGTCAAGCTGAGTTTGCATGACGCCCTCATCGCTCCATGTACCCATGTGTACCCCAAATACAGAACGGTTTCGCGTCATGAGCCGTAGAGGGTCGAATTTTGGTGTTTTTCTCATCGCAAAAAGTGCCTTGAGAAGGGAACGTTTTGAGGTGGGTGCTGCTGCTGAGAGTCCGTAGGTGTACAAACGCCCACCTTCTGCAACAACCGAGAGGCTTCGCTTGAGGTGCTCTCCCCCGATGGGGTCAAGAACATGGTCGACTCCACGGCCGTTGGTTTCTTTTCGAATAATGTCAACGAAATTCTCGTTATGTCGGTCAATGGCGCGTGCTCCGTATTGTTTGATGATCTCGTGCTTGGGGGCAGATGAGGTGGCCCAGACCTTCTCAATACCAGCCCATTTACACAGTTGAAGCGCTGCAATACCAACGCCTCCAGCGCCTCCGTGAATGAGAACAGAATGGTCAGCATTCATGTGTCCGAGATAGTGAAGCATATGGTGAGCAGTAAGGTAAATCACGGGAGTTGCAGCAGCAGATTCAAGTGAAATTGTGTCTGGAATTGTAATAATTCTGGATGTTTCACACGTCACATGGCTTGCTTGTCCTCCATTACGCATTGCAGCCACAACGCGCTGTCCGATGGAAAATGCAGTTACTCCTGGGCCTAGAGCATCAACATAGCCACTGACTTCGTAACCCGGTGTAAACGGGTAAGGTGGGCGTGGATTGTAAAATCCCATCCGCATCAGTAAATCTGCAAAGTTAATTCCTGCAAATACGACTCTGATTCGGACTTCATCCTCTCCGGGTTCTGGCATGTCCATGGATTGGACGGTGATCGCAGAAACGCCCCCTGCTTTGTTGATAACAACTCTTCTTGGCATAATTTATCCTCCTTATTGTACGGTCCAAATACCGTTTTTCTGTGTGAGATTTCCTTCTTCTTGGTGAGCGAGAAGATGCGATAATGTTTGGTCAATTGCAAGGCCTGGATGGGCGTCAGGTGTATCTTCATATGCAGTTTTTGCAATTTCGTTAACGGATGATTGGCCGGCAATTACAGCATCTAAAACGCGCTGATGCCGAGCGCTCCGGTGATCTATGTACCGCTGAATGGTTTGTTCTGGTAGGGCAATCACTGGGCCGTGACTGGGGAATATCAGATGCGGCTTTGTTTCCTTGAGTCGCTTTAGTTGAGAGATGTACTCGTTCATGTTACCTGTTTGAGGAGGGATGAGTATGGTTCCGATTCCGGCGACCATATCCCCTGCGACCAATCCAGCATCTCCGAGTAGACAAATATGGCCGGGATGATGGCCTGGAGTTATGAGTACCTCCCAGCATTGTTCTCCGAGTTGAAGTTCATCTCCATCACAGAGAATACGGTCACATGGGACGCTCCGAGAAGTATATTCACTACCCCAAATAGGAGCATCAATCGCTTCGCGAAGTAAACCTATGTCGGCAAGATGGTCGCCGTGGCTGTGTGTGAAAATGACAGCCACAAGGGTGCCCTTGTGTCGGTCGATAGCCGTTGCCAAAGATTCCATGTCCTCTCGCATGCGAACGGCAGGGTCTACCAGGACATAATCTCCTTCGGGGTCACCTACCATGTAGGCGTTGGTATGGTCTGCTGGCGGTAACGTTGCAGTCTTGATCGGGATGACTTCAACACCGTGGGCAAACAGGATTGAGCGTCGTCCGGGAAGTCTTGACGCGATATCATCTGCAGCGTTCTCCATGTTCCGTTCAAAGCGGTCAAGGGTGCGTTCGATTTCCATCAGAAGCGTGACCACGGGAGGAGCCACTTTCATTTCGTAAGAACGCCATTTTGATAGGATTTCCATGGGCTTTGCCCACATGACTTCTGTAAATTCAGTTTGTGGTTCTAAATCAATTTCAGGCATCTGATTTGATGAACCAGCGTGGAAATGGAGGAATGCGTTGTCAAATTGGACAGGTCCAAAGGGAGGCGTAATCCGGTGGCTGAGTACCTTGATGTTCTCCCTTGACACAGGGAAGGCGGCGTTCATGGCCATTGGGAGCCAGTTCTTTTTGTCACTGACAATCGCTAATCTTGCTTCTAAAGGAACTGCGGTTAATCCATTTGTAGCAGGAACGAGGCCAAGTTCCTCACTCATCTCTCTCAATATACAAGCGATTGTTGTTGCTTCTCTTCCTTCGAGTTGTGGAAATGACTCAACTGCTTTCGTGTCTACAGATGATACGCCCCCACCTGGAAAAGCCCAGTAATTGGGAAAGGCTCTCATGGTTATGGAACGCTTACCCAGGAGTACTTCAACGCCTTCGGGGCCATCTCGGGTGAGGGTCATTGTCGCCGTTGGACGCGCAGAGCGACGAGAGGCGGGAGCAAAGTTGACACCTTCAGGTACTTCACTCATGAAGGGGCCTTGAGCGGCTTACCTTCAAGGCTTGCGTATCGTTCATGCTTCTTGGCGGCGAATGAAAGCTGCACCAAGCAATGAAAGCGTGGCGAGCATACCTGTGAATCCTGGCAGAGATGGATTTTCGTCGCTGTAGGCGTCGGCTGAGGAAGAGTAGAGCCGAACGGTGTTCCATGATTCTTCAACTCCACCGTTGTTGGTAATGTAGATCATATCGCCCTCAGAGAGTGTTCCCGAATCATCTGCATCAACAAAGAAAATGTATTGGCCATCTTCTGCCATAGCATCCATGTAATCCTCATCACGCAAATCCGTTTCAGAGGTCATGGCATCTTTGAGACCTAATCCAACATCATCTACCTCTTCACAGGTGCGTATTTCAGTTCCATCTTCATCATAGTCGGTATCACAGTATGAAAGAACGATTGAATAGTCCTCAGCGGCTCCTTCAAACAAAAACGGAGCATCTCCTGCCATGATGGTATAAACTGACATATCGTCATCGTTTCCATCATAGAAGCAAACATACTCGCTGTAACTTCCGGTCATGGTGTCGCTGGAATCATAGGCCATGGCGATAATAACGTGACATTGGTCTTCATAGGAATAGCCTTCATGATCAGCCTGTTCTTCAAGCAGGGTAATGCCGTAAAATACACTAAGTACACCATTCTCATCATACGAGAAGGTTTCTTCTCCCATTGAATGGAGAAACTTAACATCCGGGTTTTCGTTTGTGTAGTATTCCTCTTCAGCAACAATACTAAACTCAACTTTCTTGAATGATTCAAAGTCCTCATAGACGGAGAACTTGAATCCTGTGAGTTCCCAAGTGATTTCGTCGTAAACAGAGGAGAAACTGTGATCCTCCCAACCCCAATCGGATTCGTCACTACCATCCTCACAATCTTCGTTTCCATCTTCATAAAATTCTGAATCAATAAACTCGCCCGAATCGCATTCAAACATTGGTAGGACATACATGAATACACCCGAGCCAGATTCTCCATCATATTGGTAAAATATAATTTGAGTTTCATTTAATGGATCACTCAATTCAAAGGCTTCTTCATCTCCGTTCACGAGAGGAAGGTGTTCGATGCAGATGTCGGTTGTTTGGTTGTAATCACCCATACATTCCTCTCCCATATTGCTCCAATTGGTGTAAGGAATAGAGAGGTGAGTTCCGTTAAACTGGAGATTCCAAATCTCATTATCGTCCACCCCAGCATCTTGGAGCATCATGGAGATATTATTGGGGATGGTAACATTTGTCGTATTCATTGGCCCATTCCATTCCTTGTTGCTCAAGTCGTCGATGCCCAGGTCAGTATCACACATGCTCATGTTGAGATTGGTATTGTTCCATACGCTCAAAAACTCATTCTCTGCGAGAACATCGGTGTCCATGAAAGCATCGCAATACCACATGTCCACAAATTGAGAGTCTTCTGTTGCGGGTTCGTCTGAACCGTCAGAACAATCCACTATTCCATCGTTCCACTGTTCGCTACTAATCAACTCGCCAGTTGTTTCACATTCAAACATATCTTCGGGAGTTAGTAGAAGTACTGAGCCAGTAAGGCTATCGTACTGATAGATGGTAACTACCGCCTGTTCATTTTCTCCATGAGTAAGTTCAAACGCTTTAGAATCGGATTGGGTGATTTGGCCAATTGATTCCGAGCAGGTGCTTGTTGAGTTGTCGTAAGTTCCGCCGATATAAACACATTCTTCGGAAAATGATGAAGGCCAATAATATGTTTCAATCATGGTTGTACCATTATGGCTTAGAGAGGAAGCACTCATGTTTTCTGGGAAATCATTGATGAAGAATTCTTCAGGTAATGCAAAGGTTTCATTCTCTGCGAACATGTGATATTCTAATGGCTCCGTGTCACAGGATGAAGTGTCAAGGTTGGTACTGTTCCAGACCTCCATTACGCTTTTGTTACCAATCATGGTTGCGTCTACGCCCTCCATACATACAAAGATGGTGAGGAATACTGGACTGCCATCTTCGTCGTATGTCATTGATTCAAAGCTGTTTCCGGACCAATCCTGTTCAACCGTGAATGGAAGTGCTTCAGTTGAAGCATAACTCGACATGTCGGCTTCAAGAATTGCAGTCATTTCATCGAGTGTGTGGAGTGTGAATGTGCCGGATTCATCGTTGGAATCAATTTCAACCTGAATGCTTCTCATCTCGAAAAGGGCGTTGACGGTGATGGTCACCGTGTGGATTTCGCTGTCAAGTACCGTCATTTCGGCACTGAATACGAACGTTGAAACAGCGTCCATGGGTTTCATGAGTAGAGAGAAGTTAGCCGACGAAAAATCGTATGCGGACAGGTCAATACCTGCTTCAGAATCCCCATTTTCATCAGACCCATCTGAACAATCCTGTTCCCCATCGTCGACCCAATCAAAGGGTATTTCTTCACCGTTGTCGCAAATGAACACGTCATACTGGTTCGTTCCATTTTCATCAGACCCATCTGAACAATCCTGGTCGCCATCGTTGACCCAACCAAAGGGTATTTCTTCACCGTTGTCGCAAATGAACACTTCATCCTCGCCCGTGTCCTCATCCATTTCTTCAAAGATGAGGTCAACGGATAAAATAAACGAGTTCAATTCATCAATAGTGAGTTCACCAGACTGGTCCTCGTCTGCCTCTGCGTAGGCTGATTCCAATGCCTTATCCATTTCATCTGTCCTCTCCACCAGAACCAATTCCTCAAGGAACACAAAGAATTCCTCCATACTCATTGAATCGCTGTTGTCATAATCTGCTTCTTGGAGAAGTTCCTCCGGTTCAATGCCTGGCTCAGCGTCTTCATTGCTGCTGTCTTCTCTACCGGAAGTTTCGTCATCTTGCATGTCATCGTCGTCCATGATGCTCTTCATCACATCTTCATAGGAAGTTGCGCTGGTCATGGAAAATTTCTCCCCGTTGTAATCAACGTAGATCATGGTGCCGTCCGAGGTTGGTTGCGCCCACCATTTTTCTTCAAGAGTCATCATTGGGCCGAGGTCAACAGTTGATTCAAAATAGACTCCTTCAGGACTAAAGATGGCCGTTTCTAATACGTCTGCATCCATCATCTCACCCTCAACATTCATTGGTCCTGACCATGTATCGGTGTAACCTGCTGTTTCTCCCGCAGCGGGGCCTTCATCCATGAGCTTGATGAAATCGTTGACCGCCTGAATTAAGATTTCTTCAGATAAACAAGCGAGATCATTTCCTGCACTTTCGTTGTAGTTGTATGCCGTTTCATCATTACAACCGGGGATGATTTCTTCAATTACATCGGCCACTGAATCTTCGGTAGGTTCTGTGCACCCTGCTAGAAGGAGTAAAGCGGTCATTAAGAAAGCAAGTGTTTTCTGCATAGATTGTCCTATGGTCATCGGTATATCAACATTTTACCTGCGCTAAGTTTTCACGTTATCCTCCGAGGGTAAAAATAGGGCCGATGGTACCGATGGTTCATGACTCATGAATCGGTAGAGGAGCATTTGGCTGAGATGGCTGACCTCATCGAGCAAGCAGAAGCCATGGGAATTGACCTCTGGCCAGAAACCAAACCCTCACGCCCATGGGCCAAATATGCATTGGCGTCATTCATGACCATCATGATGCTTTCTTGGGTTTCAAAAGTTCTTTTCCGCTTCGTTTGAGTTGAGGACATCCTCACCGTTGATTTCAAGAAGGACTCGTTCTTGGCCACGAATACAGTCCCTTAGTGTAGCGGTCCATCATGGAGGATTCTGGTTCCTCCGACCTCGGTTCAAATCCGAGAGGGACTATCCGCAAAAGTTGTTTTAAGGGCGTGAAGGGTACTTTTGCCCATTTTTAGGGCATACGAAAACCTATAAGGGGGGTACTTTTAGGGTGGCCTAAACCGGTAGGTCATAACATGAAAACACGAACTTTGAAATCAACGATACTTGTATTTTTAATCGCCACAGCATCCCTTGCGGGTTGTCTTGGTTCAGAAGACGAGAATGAAAGCTCAAATTTAGAAGATTTTGTCATTGCTTACAGCATCAAAGATGACTATACAAACGTCGATGAAAACCCCCAACGTCTTGCTGATTACATGAGCGAAGAACTCAACATGGATGTCTCTCTTTATCCTATTGATTCTGAAGGAGCAGCGCTCCAAGCACTCCGTTTTGGCAATGCTGACATTGCCTTCATGGATGGCGGTGCAGCTTGGGTTGGCTGGCAACAATATGGATTGGATGCTATTGCAGCCGACCAAAAATCGGATGGACGAACGTATTACAGTGCTCATGCAGTAGTTCTCAAGGACTCTGAAATCGCTGCCGCACACCTTGACGATGACCCTGCAACAGATCCGTTTTCCCTCATGGCCGGTAAGAATTCCTGCCATACTGGGTGGCTCAAATCCGCAGGCATGCTTCTTCCAATGGGCTTCCTCATCGGAAACGGTTACGCCAATGTCATCGGCGATGCTAATGATGTAGAATCTCTACGTTCGACCATTACAAATTTCTTCAGTGAAGATTCAAGTATTCCTGATTCAGGAACACCTTACTACTCTTACAGTGGGGCTGTTAAGTGCCTTTCTGAAGGGGCCGGAGACGTTGCGTTCGTCAAGGATTCAACCGTCCCATCCTACTGTGGAAACGACGATGCGAGCACGAACGAGGCATGGTGCCTTCCGGAATCCGATTACATCTTGCTGCCATCGTACGGCAACGCTCCATCCCATCCTGTGATGTACAATCCCGCAACCAGTGATGCAGCCACCATGACCCTTGTTCAAGAGGCTCTTGTTGCTATGAAGGATACACCCGAAGGCCTCTCTATTCTTACAGATGTTCTCAATACTCCAGCGATTTCCTCAACAAATGCTTCACAACACCTTGCTTCATACGGTAATTTGATTGAAGATGTTCCAGGAATTTCGGCGTACTACGACACCAAGTTCACCATCAACGACTCTGTCGAGCCTACAATTTCTAACATCCGCATCGCTTTTGAGATGAAGGACGATTACGAAAACCCTGCTGAGAACCCTCAAGTCTTGGCTGACTTCATCGCCGAACAAACGGGAGTCACTGTGACGCTTTACCCCGTTACTTCTGAAGGAGCGATTATCGAGGCATTACGATTTGGTAACGCAGACATCGCCTTCATGGACGGTGGAGCTGCTTGGGTAGGATGGAAAGAATACGGGCTGGCAGCCATGGCTGCGGACTTGAAGTCTGACGGCCGCACTCATTATGATGCACACGCCGTAGTTCTCAACGGTTCAGACATCGCCAATGCTTACCTGGACGATGATGCATCAACCGATCCTTTCGCTATGATGGAAGGTAAGACTTCATGTCACACAGGTTGGCTCAAGTCAGCAGGTATGCTTCTGCCCATGGGTCATCTGATTTCACAAGGCTACGCACCTGTTGTTGGGCCACAAGACGACATTGAATCTCTCCGCAACACCATCACTTCGTTCTTTAATGAGAATGCGAGCATACCTGAATCAGGCACCCCATACTATTCCTACTCCGGAGCAGTGAAGTGCTTGACTGAAGGTGTCGGCGATGTTGCATTTGCTAAGGATTCAACCGTTGCTTCATACTGTGGTAACGAAGAGGTTAGCGATAACGCAGATTGGTGCCTTCCTGAATCGGAATACATCCTTCTGCCCTCCTATGGCTCTGCACCGTCCCATCCGGTTATGTACAATCCAGCAATGCTTGACGTTCAAACTCGAACGGCAATTCTCAATGCAATGCTGGCATTGAACACCGAGATGTATGTGGAAGATTACCCAATGCAAGGGCAAAATTTCACAGGTTGTTACTCGATGGTATCTCACCAAGTGGATTCAACTTCACCTCAGTCGGCGTGTGGCGATCAAATCTTGTCAAATGTGCTCAACACACCTGGTTTGGTTGAAGTGAATTCCCAAGAGCATCTTGGTAGTTACAGCAGCCTCATCAGTGCAATCCCGGGGATCTCGACGTACTTCGATTCAAAGTACGACATTGAGGAGTGAACTTCACCAAGTCTTCCTGACTGAAACCGCTGGCGGAGTGATTCGTTCACCACACCCAACAGAAGGGGTCACTCCGTTAGCACCCAGGAGTTAACATGGCCGTCACAGTAGTTTCTAGACTTGGAGATGTCGTACATTGAATGTCCAACCGTTTGAAAAAGACCCGCTCGCAGGGGTGGCCGAGGGGATGCTATGAGCGACACTGCCATCTTATCCTTGGAGGGGCTCATCATCGGGTACGATGACCCGCTTGTAGAGCCCATTTCTCTTGAAGTAAAACCAGGTGAAATCGTAGCAATTCTCGGCCCATCCGGAATTGGGAAAACCACATTGATTCGCACTATTGCCGGCCTTGTTCGGCCTCTTGGGGGCTCATTTGAATTGAATGTTGAACCCCGAGGAGGTCTCGGGTACATCCCTCAGCGCCTCGGCTTGATTCGACATGCAACCGTTGCTCACAATGTTTCGCTGGGTGCCCGAATGCGGGTCAAATGGTCACTTGACATGTTCAAAGAACGGAAGGAGCGAACATTCGAAGCAATTCGTACCCTCGGAATTGAAGACAAGGCCTCAGAACCTGTTCGGCGCCTCTCCGGAGGTCAACAACGTAGAGTGGCTACGGCAAGAACGCTGGCCCAGCGTCCAGAGTTAATGCTTGCAGATGAGTTTCTTGGAGAGTTGGACCAAACGAACGTCGACATTGTCCTTGGGGCAGTCCAAGATTTGGTCCGGAGTGGAACGGCCGTGATCATGGTTGAACACCATGAAGACAATGCCAAAAATTTCGCAACACGAATTTGGGAAATCAAGGGTCAACATTTCATTGATCTACCGATAGAAGAGTGGGTCAAGTATCATTCTGAGAAGGAGGAGGAGGAATGAAATATCGTTTATTTGGTATTATTCTGTTTCTTCTCTTCATAGCTTGGGGAACGCTTGATGGCCTTGTTGAGGGGGATTGGGGCAGGCTTGAAGGCGGTCTTTCGAATCTGGTGGTGTTTTTCGAGGAAAGCATGTGGCCTCCGAATTGGAGTGTCCTTGAGGCCAGGTCTTACCCAGTATGTGAGGAGGAGATAGGATTCTTTTGCTCAGTGGGCTACCTTGGTATGATGGAGACACTGAAAATCGCGTTTGTGTCCACAGTTCTAGGATTCATTGGTGCCATCACTCTTTCCTCTTTAGCAGCAAGAAACCTAACGCCCCTCTTCGTCTCCATCCCCGTGCGAGTTTTTCTTTCGGCGGTTCGGAGCCTTCCCAGTTTAATATGGGCCATTCTATTCGTGATTGTGATTGGTTTTGGTCCCCTTTCAGGTGTATTAGCGATGACCTTCTACACCGTGGGATACCTCGGTAAATTGCAATACGAAGTGTTTGAGGGAATGGCAAACGACCCACTGGAAGCAGGACGGGCTATGGGGCTCAGTCGGCCAAGTATTTTCTTTAACATCGTGATTCCAGAAAACGGAAATCACTTGCTGAGTCAACTGATGTTTATGTTTGAATACAACGTTCGGCATGGAACTGTGATTGGAATTGTTGGTGCTGGAGGCATTGGATACTACATCAGCACTTATCTCAAATTTCTCCAGTACGACAAGGTCTTCGCTTTGCTGATTCTCATCTTCATCGTTGTGGTTTTGATCGACTTGCTTTCGCTGATGGTTCGTTCCTTTGTTAACGAAGAAGGGGACGTACGTAAGCCAACATGGCTCACCCTTCTCATGAAGGCAAGAAAGCGTAAAGAGACCTCTGTTGAAGAGGCTTGATCAATCTGCAGCAATATGCAAGGACCCGTCTTTGTAAAACACTTGAATACGGTCAGATGCCTTCTTGCTTAACGATGCAATCGCCTCGTAGATTTCGTCTTCAGACACTTTGAATGTCTTTGCTGCATCTTTGGTTGACCACGGCACGATGTGGAATTCACTCTTAGCCAGCCATTTCAATAGCTTGGCTTCAAACTCAGAGAGTTCATCGGACATGATACGCTCACGAAGCCTTCCCTCAAAACAGCACCGATGGCTCTCGTCAGCCAAGTACAACCATGCGTCTGCAACATTCCTCGGCGTCAATATCCCCGTCAAGGAGTGTATTCAATGCCTTAGTGAAAGGAACCTTGAGTCCACTGTCCTCTGCTCGTTCAATGAACATACGAGTTGCTCGAACACCTTCTGCGACCATGTGCATCTCATCCAATGCCTGCTCAAGGGAGAGTCCCGTCCCGAGTTTCTCCCCCATGGTTCGATTTCTTCCATGCGGCGAAGTAGCGGTCACATACATGTCTCCAAGACCCGCGGGTCCGAAAGCAACCTCTGCACGTGCTCCAAGTTCGGCAAGAAGAAGGCAGCCTTCTTTGAATCCGGACATGAAGATGGCAGCTTTGAGATTGTCACCTCCGAGGTCACCAACCTGTTTGAGGCCGTCAACCAAACCACAAGCAAGGGCTACCACATTCTTGTATGCACCCCAGAGTTCAGCCCCGACGGGGTCACTTGCTGGATGAAGGATGAAACTTGGCGTGCCAAGTGTGCTTGCTAGGCGATTTGCAACAGCATCATCTTCACTTGCAACCAAGGCGGTAGTCATGACTCCACCTGCTGCTTCTGGAGCGATGGTTGGACCGGTAAGTACTGCGAGAGGGTTTGTTTTTCCCGCTTCTTTGAGCATCCCGTGGATGGCTTGAGAGATGAGTCGCTTTCCTGGGGCCAAACCTTTTGCTAAATCGAGCAAAACGTGACGCGGTTGTAGGTGAGGGATGATATCTTGGACGACATCAAGGATGACCGACGAGGGTACCGCAAGGACAATGATCTCACTTCCTTCAAGGGCTTCTGATAGGTGCATTGTTGCATCCAACCCTTTCACGGGATGGTCGGGGAGATATTTTGAATTGATTCCATCAAGAGTAATTGACCGGTAAACCTCTTCTTCAATCGTCCAACCCTTCACCTTGTGACCATCTAAAAGCCACAGACGAGCGATAGCCGTTCCCCAGTTTCCGAGACCTAATACAGAGATGTGTGCCATAGCAATCGTCTGCTTCGCCACTTCTTTGGTTTATACCATTTCCCGATGAAAACACCGGCTTGGTGCGGTTTTCAATAGCGTGAGTACGACGCCATCAGAACAAGTCGTCATCGTCATCTTCGAAGTCAAAGACATCATCCTTGGTTTCCTTGGCTTTTGAAGCGGCTTTCGCCTTGGTTTCCTTGGCAGCATCCTTTTTCTTCGTTTCAGGCTCGGGCACAGGGGCCTCATCCTTCACTTCGGTTGCATCTTCTCTAGCCTGAGCCTGTTGGTTCTCGTTGGTCTTGAGTTCATCTTCAGTCTTACCGGTTTGAAGAGCGAGCGCTCTCCTGCGGTCTTCCCGAGCTTTACGCTCAAGTTGCCTGTGTCGGGACTTTTCGATGTTTTGCATCATGTACATGGCGTCGTGTTCCAACAATGGCGAGTCGGAAATGAGGGTGATGTCAAGCCATCCGCCGTCCTCAACAATAAATTCTGCCAACGGTTCAAAGTTGAGGTCAGACTTCTTGATTTGAGTGTAATGCATGGCGTTACCGGTGCGGTGTTCTACTCCAGAGAAGTGGCAGTAGAATTCCTTTGTTCCAATGGATTCACGAACCATGTCGAACAACTCTCCGTAGTCCTCGGAGGTACGCATTCGTCCATGGCCTCGGGCGTGTATGTGAGCAATGTTGAGGACGGGAATAGTGCCTTCTACGTGGTTAACGACTTCGAGGACCTCCTCGAGACTGCCCCAAAGCTCTTGACGGCCAGATGTTTCAACTCCAATTTTTGACGGAGTGCCGTCTTTTATCCATGGGAATACAGGAAATTCATCCTCTTCATCTTCCCAAATTTCATGGATGCGGTCTACAATTCCTGAATACACATTGGCAACTTGTTCGTTTGCTTCATGGCCTCTGCCAAATTCACCATAATTTCCTGCGTGAAGGGTGATGTGGCGGGCGTTGATGGTTCGAGCAGCTTGCAGTGTTGCCTCAATCTTTGCCAGAGAGCGTCCTCGCTCAACTTTGTTGCCCAATAATTCGGAATAATATGGGCCGTGGATGTTCATTTCGAAATCAGTTTTGTTCGCAAGCACTCCAGCCTGCCAGTATTGTTCAAAGTGTTGAGGGGCAACCATGCGCACGGTTTGGACTTCCATGGTCTCAAGGCCGAGGGAAATAATGTCGTCCATTCCTTCAACAATTGTGCGTCCCTTGCATGACAATGGAACGCCTGCTGGTCCGAGTTTAACTGGCATATTTTTCCCCCCGCGAAACCAAGCCAAGGTCCCCCCTATGATAACCTCTTTCTGTTGGCTGTCCGCTATCATCGGGTCTCTGTTGTGGTTTCAAAGGTGATTGTATACGACTCTTCATGAAGGTGGGGCTACAGCCACCCCCATGGACGCTCGACTAGAAAAGGCAGTTAACGCCTTCAAAAATGGAGACCCAGTCTGTCTTTTCGACTCTGAAAAGCGAGAAGGGGAGACCGACCTCTTGTTTCCAGCAGAGCATGCAAAGCCAGAAACCATGCGCCAACTCCGCCAAGACTGTGGTGGATTGCTTTTTCTTGCCATCGGGGATGACGTCGGAACATGCTTCGGACTTCCGTTTTTACAGGATCTCCACACCGATGCTGCAGCAGTAGCCAACTTCCCAGTTCTCGGTCACCTGGTAACCAATGACCTCCGATACGATGCACGTTCGGCCTTCACCCTCTCCATCAACCACCGAGACACCTACACTGGAATTACCGACCATGACCGTTCGCTCACGACCCGCAGGTTTGCGGAGTTGGCAAAATCATCTATGGATTCAGCAGATTCGTTGGAGGTTGCTATCGAAAAGCTTGGTGCCGAGTTTAGAACTCCCGGACACATTCCCGTCTGCCGTGAAGCAGAGGGCGGCCTGGCGCGACGTCAAGGCCACACGGAACTGGCCGTAGGCCTTGCTCGTTTGGCTGGAATGACGCCTGTCGTTATCGGCGCGGAAATGCTTCAACCCAACGGCGATTTTGCCTTGTCAGTTGATGACGCAAGAGAATGGGCTGCGGAACGTGAAATACCCTTCCTTGAAGGAGCGGATTTGCTCCGAGCTTTTGGCGAGATGACACCGTCATCCTCTTGAAGAACAAACCCTCCGTTACCAAAGGTGATACCGTGAAGCGAATCATGGCAGTTGGAGTTTTTGACCTGCTTCATGCAGGACATCTTCACTATCTTGAGCAAGCCAAAGCCCTAGGCGGCCATCTGACCGTCGTGGTTGCACACGACGACACGGTTCGCAAAAGAAAACACAATCCAATAACGAGCCATGACCTTCGCAGGCGCATGGTAGAGGGATTGAAGCCCGTGGACGATGTGTTGATTGGAAATCCTCCGGAAGTTCCGATTTTTGATATTCTTCCGAAAGTTAAGCCGGATATCATCGCTCTGGGATACGACCAAGAACATGCCGAGGAGAACATCCGTTCTGCACTCACCTCACGTGGATACGGCACTATTGAAGTTGTCCGTGTAGAGGGGTTAACCGACGATTTAGACGGAACGAGAAAAATCATCGCACGGATCCTTGAACGCGCAGCCAAAAAAGAGGAATGAATATGTTCACTGGAATCGTTCAAGGTAAAGGAAAACTGATTGGCCTTGAAAAAGGGCAAGAGGTACAAACACTCACGGTCCAACTGCCCGATGTCACTGGGCTAGAGCGTGGAGCAAGCGTTGCTCTCAACGGTGTTTGCCTTACGGCGACGGACATCGCCGGAAATCACGTTGCTTTTGATGTCATTCCAGAGACGCTTGAACGAACGATTTTGGGACGGCTCAATGTTGGGGATGAGATGAACGTAGAACGGTCATTGAAAATGGGGGATGAACTCGGCGGCCACCTTCTCTCTGGTCATGTCATGGACAAAGCTACTGTCGTAGAAGTTACAAAGAAAGGCGAAGGCATGGATTTCAAACTAAAAGCACCTTCATCGCTCATGAAGTACATTCACGAAAAGGGATACATCGGTCTTAATGGCGCATCCCTTACCATTGGAGAAGTCAAGGAAGACGTCTTCTCCATCCATTTGATTCCTGAGACGCTGAGACTCACCACATTTGGAGCACTATCATTGGACGATGAAATCAATGTTGAAATTGATTCTATGACGCAAACAATAGTCGCAACGGTAGAGCGAATGATGAAACAGGAGATGTGAGGTGGCGTAACATGGTCAAGAAAGTCGAGACAATCGGTATTGTTTGCGGTTCCTATCACCGCGTAGAGGTTGAACGCATGCTCGC